>FUFK010038410.1_pt1 | contig 139278 bp, 142 predicted proteins | sample 1021851 | NCBI WGS metagenome assembly FUFK01 (sample SAMEA51879418, study PRJEB19060) | metagenome | reverse complement strand
CTAGCTTCTATATAAATTCTAAGAATAAAATTTATATAATGTTGAAGTGTGTACGACAAATTTTGGTAACCTTAACCGTCCACACTTCTCTTCTTAAATTCTTCACTCTTTAAATAGCTATTTGAGCATAAAAGCTCAAAAACTTTCACAAAATTAATAAATAATGCTAATTTTATTGAGAAAGTTTGATGCTTATAGGCTAAAATAAAACTAAATCAAGTGGTTAAGAGTAAAAAAAAATCAAAAAAAGCTTGCAAATTATGGGTTTTTTTTAGTTTTTTTATATATTAAATTATTAATTGTAAAATTTAATGAGACAAAACTTCAAATATTTTCAAGATTTTTTAAGGAAAAATCAGGAACTTTCCTTCGTAATATTGCTTGTTATTACATCAGTAATATTAACTCAACTTTTTCAAGCATCAAAGAGTCAATCTACTAAAGAATATCTTAAAATCATTAATAATCTATATTTCCAAAAAACTTTTAAGAATGTTTTGGAAGGATTTGAACCAAAATATTTAAAAGTTGAGCATAAAATAGAAAATAACGATTCTATAAACAGTATTTTAAAAAATTATGGAGTTCCAAAAAATGAGATAAATAATATTTTAAATAGCTTACTTGAAAATAAGGTTACAAATAATATTAAGGTAAATGATATTGTTAATTTAACAATCGATAACTCAAATATGACTGTCTCAAAGCTTGGAATTACAATTTCAAAAACAAAGAAAATTGAATTAATTAGGGATTACGAGAAAGATATTTTTAAAAAAAAAGAAATAGTTACTAATTTAAAAAAAAAGATAATATTTAAAGAAGGAAGAATTACTCAAAGCTTGTATAGAAGTGCTTCAAAACAAAATATACCAGCAAACATAATTGTTGAGTTTGCTAGAATATATGGATTTCAAATTGATTTTCAGCGAGACATAAGAAAAAACGACTCTTTTCAAATTATTTATGAAATTTATGAAGATGAAAATAAGAAAATTTTTAATACAGGCAAAATTATTTTTGCAGACTTAAATTTACGAAATCAAAGCAACACCTTATACTATTTTGGTAAAAAGGGTAATGAAGGTCATTACGATTTAAATGGAAAGAGTGCGAAGAAAGCTCTTATGAAAACTCCAATTAATGGAGCAAGACTGTCCTCTCCATACGGGATGAGAAAACATCCAATTGATGGTTTTAATAAAATGCACCGCGGAACAGATTTTGCTGCTCCAGAAGGTACACCTATAATGGCTTCAGGCGATGGTGTAGTAATAAAAGCTAGTTGGTGTGGTGGTGGTGGAAATTGTGTTAAAATAAAACATAACTCATCCTACAGTACAGTTTATGCACATATGTCAAAGTTTTCAAGATTAGCAAAAGCTGGTAACAGAGTAAAACAAGGTCAAATTATTGGTTACGTCGGATCAACTGGTAAATCTACAGGACCTCATCTTCATTATGAGGTTATTTTTAATGGTAAAAAAATCAATTCACAAACTTTAAAACTACCTTCAGGAAAAACTCTCAAGGGTAAATCTAGAGAACAGTTCGAAATTAATAAAATTAAAACCGATGTATTAAAATCAGAATTAATATTACAACTTGGTTAATTTTATATTATATTTTTGCTGTCTTGATTTTGATCTAAAGCTTCTTTATTTTCAGAAGTTTCAATATTATTATTTGGTCTTTGCTCGTCGTTAGTATTTTTAGTGAAATTTCTTTCTTTGTCATTGGATATTCTTAAAAAATGGTCAGCGTGCTGAAAGTAATTTTCTGATAGAATTTTATCTCCATTAGATAGCGCCTCTCTAGCCAGATCGTTATATTTATCGATTAACTTATTTGCGTTTTGATTATTTCTACCAGGAGATTTTCTTTGAAAATTTTGGCCCTCTATAAAAGAAGAGTTTTGACCATTTCTTTTAAAATTTTTTTCTCCGTTAGATCTAAATCGCGATCTCTTGTTATTATTTCTAAAAGATCTCATTTAAATTGTAGTTATAACTTTGTACATATTATGCATCTGTCATTGCCACTATAATCTCGAACAGTTTTATTTAAAAAAAAATTTCTTTTTTTAAGTATTCTTAACATTTCAGTTTTTTGATCAAATCCTATCTCTAGAACCAATTTTCCACCTTTTTTTAATAGTATTGATGACATTTTAATAATTTTGTTGAAAATATTAAAACCGTCTAATCCACCTTCTAAAGCTTGGATTGGCTCATATCCCAATATATCTTTTTCCAAATATTTTAAACTTAATCTGTTAATATATGGAGGATTGGATACAATTAAATCATATTTACCTTTAAAAAAATTGTCAACAGATGTTTTATAAAATTTAATCCTATGAGTTAATTGATGCATTTTTGCATTATATTTTGCAATATTTATTGCTTTTTTTGATATGTCTATAGCTGTACCATTGAACCTTAACCTATCTTTAAGTAGAGAAATAATTATACATCCAGAACCCGTTCCTATGTCTAAAACGGATAAATTTCGGTCTTTATGGTAAAGTTTTAATATCTCCTCAATTAATATTTCTGTATCTGGTCTAGGTATCAATACATTTTTATCAATATAAAAACTATTCTTCCAAAATTCTTTGTGATTTAAAATATATGCTAATGGCTCTTTTTTTTTACGTCTATTAAGTAAAACTTTGAACTTTTTCAAAAGCTCATTATTTAAAGTTTCCGTATGATTTAAAAAGATATATTCTCTATTTTTATTTAAAACCTTACTCAACAGTAATTCTGAATCAATTTGGTAAGAATTAATATGATTTTCTTTTAGGAAACTACTACCCATATTTAAAATACTTTGAATATTATTCATTATTTAACTAGACCTACTAGTTTCTCTTCCTGGTCTTGTAAATTCAGGCTATCAATTAATTCATCAAATATTTCTCCTTCTAGGAATTCCTCTAATTTATGTAAAGTCATATTTATTCTATGATCTGTCACTCTTCCTTGGGGAAAATTATAAGTTCTTATTCTCTCCGATCTATCTCCTGATCCAATTTTAGTTTTTCTATCCATTGATCGTTCATTATCTTTTTTTTCTCTCTCATATTCGTATATTCTAGATCTTAAAATTTTAAGTCCTTTTTCTTTGTTTCTTATTTGAGATTTCTCATCTTGTTGACTGACTACAATTCCAGTTGGAATATGAGTAATTCTAACAGCGGAGTCGGTTGTATTTACACTTTGTCCACCGGGACCGCTACTTCTAAAAACATCTATTCGTAAATCTTTATCCTCAATTTTAACATCAATTTCCTCAGCCTCAGGCAATACTGCTACTGTAGCAGCAGATGTATGAACCCTTCCCTGTGTTTCTGTGTCAGGAACTCGTTGTACTCTATGAACACCGCTCTCATATTTTAGAGTTGAATAAATATTTATACCCTTTATTGATGCAATAACTTCTTTAAGTCCTCCAGCATCACTTTTGGAAATACTAATTATTTCCAATTGCCATTTTTTTTTATTACAGATTTTTTCATACATTTTAAAAAGATCTGCAGCAAATAAACTGGCTTCAAGACCTCCTGTGCCCGCTCTAATTTCAATTATTGCATTTTTTTTATCTGCTTCATCTTTTGGTAACAGAAAAAGTTTCAATTTTCTTTCAACTTTTTCACTTTTAGATATGAGTGTAGATAATTCTGATTTTGCTAAATCTTTCATATCATCATCACTTGAGCTATCATTAATGATCTTCTCTAATTCATTTTTCTCGTCTTGAAATGAATTATAAAATTTTGCTTCCTCTATAATGCTATTTAGATCTGAATATTCTTTTGACATTTCAGCAAATTTTTTTTTATCAATGTCAGCAGAGGATAGATCTACTTCTAGCTTAGCATGTTTAGCAAGAATATCTTTTACTTTCTCAAGAGGTATCATTTAGCTTTTTTTTGGATTTCGCTAGCCTTCTTTTCAACTTGTTCAACAACTTTGGATATGATTTCATTGTTGTTCAATTTCTTTGTTTGAATTCCATTTAAATAAAGCATGTTACTGTCTTTTCCACCACCTGTTATTCCAATATCTGTTTGTGATGCCTCTCCAGGTCCATTGACCACGCATCCAATAATAGACAGAGTAATAGGTTCTTTTATGTGCGAAAGTTTATCTTCTAATATTTTTACAGTTTCAATTACTTCAAATCCTTGTCTTGCACAAGATGGACAAGATATAATTTTAACTCCTCTATTTCTTAAACCTATTGATTTTAAAATTTCATTTCCAATTTTTACCTCCTCAACTGGATCATCTGATAATGATACTCTTATGGTATCGCCAATACCATCCATCAATAAATTACCAAGTCCTATTGATGATTTAATGCTCCCAGGCAAGTAACTTCCTGCCTCTGTGATGCCAAGGTGGAGTGGGTATGTAGTTTGTTGAGATAGAAGTCTATAAGATTTCACTGATAAAAAAACATCAGAGGATTTCACACTAATTTTAAAATTTTGAAAATCTAAATCCTCTAAAATTTTTATATTTCTTAATGCACTTTCAACTAAAGCTTCTGGGCATGGCTCTTTATACTTTTCAAGAATATCTTTTTCTAAGGAACCAGCATTGACGCCAATTCTTATTGAACAATTATTATTTTTTGCTGCTTCTATGACTTCTTTTATTTTTTTTTTATCCCCAATGTTGCCAGGATTAATTCTTAAGCAGTTAGCTCCACTCTCAGCTGCTTCTATAGCCCTTTTATAATGAAAGTGAATATCTGCCACTAAAGGGATATCTATATGTTTAACAATTTCTTTAAGAGCATTTGTTGAGTTCTCATCTGGACAAGAAACTCTAACTATATCTCCGCCTGCTTCAGAAATTTGATGGATTTGTTTTATAGTTTTATTCACATCAGTAGTTAAAGTGTTTGTCATAGACTGAACACTAATAGGGTTTTTACCACCAACTTTTACAGTGCCAACATTTATAACTTTTGTTTTATTTCTTTTTATATCTCTAAATGGTCTAATGCTCATTTTTCTAATTCAAATTCTTTATGAAGAGCTTTGACAGCTTTTTTAATATGTTGTTTATCTATCAAAACTGAAATTTTTATTTCCGAGGTTGAAATAACTTGAATATTTATTTTTTGTTTAGAAAGAGCTTTAAACATTCTATATGTTACACCAGGAGTAGTAATCATTCCAACCCCTATAATTGAAATTTTTGAAACATTTCTTTTTATAAGAAGGTTTTGAAATTTTATTTTTTTGTTATTTCTTAAAAGTTTTTCAGTCTTTTTAATGTCTTCATTTTTAATTGTGAATGTTAAGTCAGTCTGTCTTCCATCTGCTGAAATATTTTGCACAACCATATCAACATTTATTGCATTCATTGATAATGGCTCAAAAATAGTGGCTGCAACACCTGGTTTATCTACAACTCCTATTAAAGTAATTTTTGAGTCATTTTTTGTGAACGAAACTCCTGTTATAATCCTATTAGCAGAAATATTTTTTTTTTTGGTAATTAATGTGCCAGGTTTACTTTTAAACGATGATTTGACCTCAATATTTATTCTATTCAATCTTGCGTCTTGAATTGAGGCAGGTTGCATAACTTTGGCCCCTAAGGATGCCATCTCTAACATTTCTTCGTAAGATATTTTTTTAATTTTTTTTACTTTTTTAAATGTATTTGGATCTGTTGTATAAACTCCCTCAACATCAGTAAAAATAATACATTTTTCTGCGTTAAAAAATTTTGCTAGCATAATTGCACTTGCGTCAGACCCTCCTCTTTCTAAAGTGGTAATTCTCTCAGCAGAGTTTATTCCTTGGAAACCAGTTATCACAGGTATTCCACCACTTTTGAGATATTTAATAATTTTATTTTTAAATATTTTGGTAATTCTAGATTTTTTGTGATCACCTTCAGTAATGATTGGAACTTGCCATCCAAGCCACGATCTTGAATTGTAACCAAGATGAGTTAATCTTCCTGAAATAAGCGCACAAGATATTTGTTCACCTGATGAAACAAGAACGTCATATTCCGATGCACTAAAATTTTTGCTTAATTTTTGTGACTTTCTAATTAGATCATTTGTCACACCACTCATAGCCGATGATACAACAATCACTTTATATTTTTTTTTTATGTATCTTTGGATAATTAAAATGGCTTTTTTAATCCTATCTATTGATCCAACTGATGTTCCGCCGAATTTTAAAACTATAATTTTCATTGATAAATTTCTAAATATTTTAAATTATGTTGATAAAATACATCTTGATTGTAATGTCAATAATCAATGAAAAGTAGCACAATTAACAAAAAAGAAATAGATAAATTCTCAAAAATTGCAGAGGATTGGTGGAACCCAGAGGGAAAATTTAAACCACTTCATCAATTTAATCCAGAGAGAATAAAATATATAAAGGATAACACTATTAAACATTTTAATTTAACTAACAAAGATAAACCTTTTACAAATTTAAATATTTTAGATATCGGATGTGGTGGTGGTTTGTTATCAGAGCCAATGTCAAGATTGGGAGGTAATGTAACTGGTATTGATGCTTCAGAAAAAAATATAATTTCAGCAAAAATTCACGCAAAACAGAATAATTTAAATATAAGTTATTTTTGTAATTCACCTGAAAATTTTAAATCAAATATAAAATTTGATTTGGTTTTAAACATGGAAATTGTTGAGCATGTAGAGGATGTAAATTTTTTTATCAAAAAAAGCTCAGAACTTTTAAAAAAAAATGGTCTAATGTTTATTGCAACGCTCAATAGAACTCTTAAATCATATATTTTTGCAATAATTGGCGCAGAGTATATTTTGCGTTGGTTACCAATTGGAACACATGAATGGAATAAATTTTTAACTCCGGAGGAACTTACAAATATTGGACGAAAAAATTCACTTTTAGTTGAAAAAATTGATGGGATGGTATTTAATCCACTTTCCAATAGATGGAAGGTATCTCAAGATTGTGCGGTAAATTATATTATTAAATTTAAAAAGAACTAATTTTCTTTATCTTTAATCCATGGAATAGTTTGTGTCTCTATTCCCTCTTCATTAAGACTTTTTATTTCCTCATTTGAAGCTTTTCCATATATGCCTTTTGCTTTATTTTTTTTTGTATCATAATGGATTGATCTAGCCTCATAAGAAAAATTATCACCAACGTACTCAAAATTATTTTTAATGAATTTTTGATATTCTTTCAATTTTCCCTTTAAAATTTGTAGTTTTTTTTCTTGAGAATTGTTTTTCTTAAAAATATTTCCATCCTTAATAACTTTAGGTGACATTAATGATTTTTTTATTTTTTTGGAATTACAAGAATTACAATTTATCAATTTCAATTTTTTTAATTTATCAAATTCTTTAGAAGAGCTAAACCAACTGTCAAATTTACTTTTGCAGTGTTCACATTCTAGTCTGTATTTAATCATAGAGAATAATTAATTATCTTTTAAGATATTTCAAGAGCCTAGCTTCTGTAATCTGCATTTATCTCAATATATTTTTTAGTTAAATCCATTGTATAAACAGTAAAACTTTTTGAACCCATATTTAAATTAATTTTAAAATCTATTTTTTCGTTCCTCATGTAACGTTTTGCATCTTCCTCTGAATAATTTTCAAGAAGCTGACCCTTGTCAACAATTTTTATATCACCTAAATTAATATTAAGTTTATTTAAATTTACTGATACTCTCGATTTTCCAATTGCCATTATAATTCTACCCCAGTTTGGATCTTCTCCTGCAACGGCTGTTTTTACAAGTGGAGAGTTTGCAATTGAGAAAGCTATTTTTTTTGCATCTTTTTCATCCTTAGCTTTATTTACACTTATAGTAATGAATTTTGATGCACCTTCTCCATCAGCTGCAACTCTTTTTGCTAAGTTCAATAAAACATTATGAAAACTTTTTTCAAAGATTTTTGCTCTTTCATCTCTAATATTTTTGATCATTAAATTATTTGCTGCTCCAGTTGCAAATACTGAAACCATATCGTTAGTACTAGTATCGCCATCACAACTTATTGCATTAAAAGTGGTTTCAATATTTTTTGAGAGTAATTTTTTAAGAACTTTCTGTGAAATTTTTGCATCCGTAAAAACATATCCTAGAGTCGTTGCCATGTTTGGATAAATCATACCCGAACCTTTTGCTACACCGTAAATTTTAATAGAGGTATTTCCAATTTTACATTCTTCCATTGCTAATTTAGGAACAAGGTCTGTTGTCATAATTCCTAAAGCAGCTTTAGTCCAAATATATTTATTTTGGTTATATTTAATTTTTTCTACAATATCTGAAATACTGTTTTTTATTTTTTCTGTTGGAAAAGCTTCACCTATGGTACCCGTGCACCCAAACATTATATCTTTTGCTTTTATTTTTTCTGGTTTTTCCTCATCTAATTTTTGCTTTGTGTTTAATTGATTTGAGAGCTCTTCAGCAATTTTTTTTAGGCCTTCATATCCTGCTTTCCCAGTAAATGCATTTGCATTTCTCGTATTAACCAATAAAGCCATAACTTTTTTATTTCCTATAGATTTATTCCATTTGATATTTTCTGACACAATAGTTGACTTAGTATAAACCGATGCGTAGTTTGCCCCATTTCTAAAATAAAATAAAACTAAATCATCTCTTGAAGGATTATAAAGCTTGGCATCAGTGATTGATAGCGCTAGACCATTTAGATGATCAAGATCCTGAAAATCGCTTAATTTAGTATTTTTACTTTCAGATCCAAATAAGTTGTTAAAATTTAATACCATAAGGTTTAAAATAATTATTTTCTTCCTATATTATTAATTATAATTAAATTATACATCAAAATATACTAAATGCTTAACCCTTTAAAAATATTATCAAAATTCATTAAATCACATAATCAAAAGCAATTAGATAAACTGCAAGTCATTCTAGATAAAGTCAACAATCTTGAAAATGAAATATCTAAAATTAATGATACTGATTTTCCGAAAAGAACACAAAAGCTAAAGGAAAGTTTGGCAAATGATCCAAATATTGACAATATATTACCTGAAGCATTTGCCTTAGTGAGAGAAGCATCAAAAAGGACTAGGGGAGAAAGACATTTTGATGTCCAGATTATGGGTGGTATTGTACTGCATCAATCTGGAATTTCTGAAATGAGAACCGGAGAGGGTAAAACAATTACAATTGTACTTGCAGCCTATCTGAACTCGCTTCAAGGAAAAGGTGTTCATATAGTTACAGTAAATGATTATCTTGCAAAAAGAGATTGTTTAGAAATGAACAAAATTTATAATTTTTTGGGTATCAATGCTGGTTTCATCTCAAATGAACAAAGCGATGATGAAAGAAAACATAATTATTCACAAGATATTACATATGCAACAAATAGTGAATTAGGCTTTGATTACTTGAGAGATAATATGAAATTTTCTAAAGAAGACTTGGTCCAGAGAGGGCATAAATTTGCAATTGTAGATGAGATAGATTCTTGTTTGATTGACGAAGCGAGAACACCTCTTGTAATTTCAGGAGCAGCTGAGGATAAAACAGGTCAATATTTAGCAATTGATAAACTAATTAAAAGATTAGTAGAGCAAGATTATGAAATAGATGAAAAAGATAAAAACGTTTTTTTAACTAATTCTGGAATTTCAAATGTTGAAAAAATTTTAAATGAGGCAAATATTTTAAAAAATAATAATTTTTATGATCCAGCAAATTTGTCATTAGTCCATCATGTAAATCAAGCGCTTAAGGCAAACCATTTATATAAGAAGGGTAAAGATTACATCATTCAGGATGGCTTAATTAAAATAATAGATGAGTTAACTGGAAGAATATTGGAAGGGAGAAGATATGGAGATGGTCTTCACCAGGCTCTTGAGGCTAAAGAAAAAGTAGATATCCAAAATGAAAATCAAACTCTTGCATCAATTACTTATCAAAATTATTTTAAGCTTTATGAAAAGCTGTCTGGTTGTACTGGAACCGCACTGACTGAAGCAGAGGAATTTTTGGAAATCTATAATCTTTCTGTAACAGTAATTCCAACAAATAAAAAAATGATAAGAAAAGATTGGAATGACCAAATATTCAGAACTGAAAAAGAAAAAAACATTGCAATTATAAAAAAAATAAGTGAGTGCTATAAAATAGGTCAACCTACTCTAGTTTTTACCTCTAGTGTGAATAAATCCGAACAATATTCTTCTTTACTAAATAAGGAAAAAATACCTCACGTTGTTTTAAATGCAAAAAATCACGAAAAAGAGGCTGAGATTATTGCTAATGCAGGAAAATTAAACTCTGTAATAATAACTACAAGCATTTCAGGACGAGGTGTTGATATTCAACTTGGTGGAAAAAAAGAAGATCTCGAAGGTGAAAAATTATTATCTGAGAAAAATAAAATTAAATCCTTAGGTGGATTATTTGTAATTGGAACTGAAAGAATGGAATCTAGAAGAGTCGATAATCAAGCAAGAGGAAGATCTGGCAGACAGGGAGACGAAGGAAATTCAATTTTCTTTGTAAGTCTTGAAGATGATTTAATGAGAATATTTGGATCAGAGTCCATGAACACTATGTTAGAAAAATTAGGTCTTAAAGATGGAGAAAGTATAGATCATCCATGGATAAACAAAGCTCTTGAGAGAGCACAACAAAAAGTAGAGGCAAGAAATTTTGATATGAGAAAAACGCTACTTAAATTTGATAATGTACTTAATGACCAAAGGCATGTGATTTTTAGTCAAAGAAACAATATTATAAACACAAATGAAATATTTAATTATTCAGAAACATTTTTAGATGAAACTATAGACCAACTTATCTCTGAAAAAAATTTATCAATAAATCCAAAGAAAAGCAAAGATTTTGAGACAAGAGTCAAAACACTTGTAGGAAAAAGCTTTAATGATGAAGAGATTAAAAATTTAGGTGAAGTTAAAAATGATGAATTTAAAGATAAATTAAAAAACAAATTTTTAGAAAAAAGAAATGAAAGATTAAAAAAGTTAGGTGATGATCAGTCAAAGGAAATAGAAAAAAGAATATTCTTACAAGCTATAGATGCTAATTGGAAACTGCATATTCAATATCTAGAGCAACTTAGACAAGTTATTGGATTAAGATCTTATGGACAAAGAGATCCTCTTGTTGAATATAAAAAAGAAGCATTTAGCCTTTTTGAAAATTTATTGAGTAAGTTAAAATTTGATCTAATTACAATTCTTTTAAATTTAACAATAATAGAAAAAACAGAAGAACCAACACAAAATAAAAATAAAATTAATCCGAAATATGTTGGAAAAAAAATGAGTAGAAATGAACCTTGTTATTGTGGGTCAGGCAAAAAATACAAACATTGTTGTGGAAGGTTTTAAATTAATATAATTCCCAAAAAAAGAATAGATAAAATTACTAAACCTAAAAATATTAATTGCTTTTTTTTAAACTTATTAACATAATTCAAAAAACTATTATTCTCCAATGAAAGACTTGTTTTAGAGCTAGAAGTTGAAGTAAATCCTTTATTTCTTCCAATGGATAAAAATTTTTCTTTTCTCTTATTAAAAACTTCTTCTCTGGATAATCCAGAAAATTCTAATAAACTTTTTTCTATACTTTTTCTTACGTTTTCTAAAATAAAGTTTTTGTCTCTATGAGCACCACCCAAAGGCTCCTCTATGATTTCATCTATTACCTTCAAATCTAATAGATCTTTAGAGGATAACTTCATTGCTGTAGCTGCTTCGAGAGTTTTCTTCGGATCTCTCCATAAAATTGTTGCACACCCTTCAGGAGATATAACAGAATAAATAGCATTCTCTAACATTATTACTTTACTTGATGACGCTAGCGCTATTGCACCACCAGAACCTCCTTCCCCAATTATAATTGATATGGTTGGAACTTTTATATCCATACTGCACTCAATTGATTTTGCAATTGCCTCTGCTTGTCCTCTTTCCTCAGCACCAACACCGGGATAAGCTCCTGGCGTATCAACAAAAATAATTATTGGAATATTAAATTTATCTGCCAATTTCATCAATCTTATAGACTTTCTATATCCTTCTGGTCTCATCATTCCAAAATTATGCTCTATTCTACTCTCGAGATCATCCCCTTTTTCTTGACCTATTATTAATACAGATTGATTATTAAATTTTGCAAAACCAGTTATTACTGATTTGTCATCGCTATAATATCTATCACCAGACAAAGAAATAAAATCTTCAAATAAATTATCTATAAAAAATTTTGACTTTGGTCTGTCCTCATGTCTTGCAACTTGAGTTTTTTGCCAAGGATTTAAATTTGAGTAAATATCTCTCAATTTTTCATCTATTTCAGTCTGTAATTTTGAAATTTTATCTGTTTCTACCTCTGATAAACCCGTATTGTTATATGGATCTTTAAGCTCATCAAGCTCTTTTTCTAAGTCTTTTATGTCTAGTTCAAAATTTAAATAATTTTTCATATATTTAGTCTTTATAAACTAAAAATAGGCAATAAAATGGTAAAAAAAAATATGTCAAAAAACGAGAAATTTGCTCGAATATACGATTTGTCTGTTTCTAGGGTCCTTTTATCATTCATAAATAAGGAATTACTACCAGGAACAAAAATTTCAAAAAATCATTTTTGGAGAGGTTTTAGCAAATCTGTCCATGAGTTGGCAAAAAAAAATAGGGAACTCATAGAAATTAGAGAAAAAATTCAAAAGTCAATCGATACCTACCATCTAGAGCGAAAAGGAAAGAAAATAAATTTAAATGATTATAAAAAATTTTTAGAAAAAATTGGTTATATCAAAAAGAAGGGAAAAAATTTCAAAATTCCATACAAAAGTGTTGATAAAGAAATATCTAATATTTGTGGTCCACAGCTAGTGTGTCCAGTATCTAATGCGCGATTTTTATTAAATGCTGCAAATGCAAGATGGGTAAGTCTTTATGACAGCCTCTATGGTGCAAATATAATTCCTGAAACAAAAGGAGCGGTTAAAGGAAAAACATATAATCCAATTAGAGGTGCTAAAGTCATTGATTATGCAAGAGAAATTTTAGACAAGTATATTCCTTTAAAAAATCAAAGTTGGAAAAATCTAAAAAAAATTCCAGATGTTAAAAATGGTATACTTAGTATTAATCTCAAAAATCCTAAACAATTTTTAGGTTTTAGAAAACAAAAAAATAAAATCTTTTCGCTTTTATTTAAAAACAATAATTTACATTTAGATATTTTATTTGATCAAAAAGGCAATTTAGAAGTAAACAATCCTGATGGAAATCAAGACCCATTGAAAATTCATGATATTATTTTAGAGTCAGCTATTTCTACAATTTGCGACCATGAAGATAGTGTGGCGGCTGTAGATGCGGAAGATAAGGTGCTAGGATATAGAAACTGGCTATCTTTAATGAAAGGAAATTTAACATCAAAGTTTAAAAAAAATAATAAAACAATCCTTAGAAAATTAAACTTAGATAGACAATACTTGTCACCAAAAGGTAAAAAAATAGTGTTACATGGAAGATCCTTGTTGCTTAATAGAAATGTTGGGCACCTTATGACAAATCCTGCAATTTTATTAAAAGATGGATCTGAATGTCCAGAGGGGATTTTAGATGCATTTGTAACATCCGCGGCTTGTATTCATGATTTTAAAAGAAAGGGAAATTCTAGAACAAATTCAATTTATATTGTTAAACCTAAAATGCATGGTCCAGATGAATGCTCATTTACAAATAAAATTTTCGAAAAAGTTGAAAAAGTTTTGAAATTTAGAAAAAATCAAATTTTGTGTGGCATAATGGACGAAGAGAGGAGAACAAGTGTTAATCTAAAAGAATGCATAAGAATTTTAAAAAAAAGGGTGTTTTTTATAAATACAGGATTTCTTGATAGAACTGGAGACGAAATTCATACTTCTATGGAAATTGGGCCAATGATTTTGAAAGGAGACATGAAATCATCGAAATGGATAAAAGCATATGAAAATAATAATGTCGATGTGGGATTAGATTGTGGCTTTTCTGGAAAAGCTCAAATAGGAAAAGGGATGTGGGCAATGCCAGATTTGTTAAAAGAAATGATGGAACAAAAAGTATCTCACCCTTTATCAGGTGCTAATTGTGCCTGGGTACCATCTCCAACAGCTGCAGCAATACATGCATTACATTATCACGATGTCGATGTATTTAGTTTGCATCAAAAACTTAAAAATAGAAAAAAAGCTAAATTAGATGATCTTTTAACTATACCTCTTAATACTCAAAAAAAATGGTCGAAAGAGCAAATAGAAAGAGAGTTAAGAAATAATGCACAAGGTATATTAGGATACGTAGTAAGATGGGTAGACCAATCTGTTGGATGTTCAAAGGTTCCGGATATTAATGGCGTGGGATTAATGGAAGATAGAGCTACTTGCAGAATAAGCAGCCAGCACATAGCAAATTGGCTTCATCATGGTGTATGTAGCAAGAAACAAGTTTTAGAGATAATGAAAAAAATGGCAAAAATAGTAGACTATCAAAACTTAAAAGACCGAGGTATGAAAGATCAAGATCCATATCAAGCAATGTCTGGAAATTTTGACAAATCAATTGCTTTTAAAGCGGCTTGCGATCTTGTTTTTCATGGAAAATATCAGCCCTCGGGTTACACAGAGCCATTATTGCATTTTAATAGATTGATGAAAAAATCAATTTGATTCTGAATTTAATCCTGCTCTATTTTTAAAAGCAGAATAAAGTGTCCCATCATCTAAATTTTCAATTTCTCCTCCAACTGGCAAACCTTGAGCAAGTTTTGAAATTTTCACTTTAGTTTCGTTTAAACTCTCTTGAATATAATAAGCTGTAGTTTGACCCTCAACAGTTGCACTTGTTGCAATTATGACTTCATCAATTTTTTGATCTTTAACTCTTTTGACCAAAGATGATATTAATAAATCCTCTTTTTTTTGCCCAGAAGAACTAATCGTACCTCCTAAAATATGAAAATAACCATCAAAGATATTAGAGCTTTCTATACTCCATTGATCAGCAATACTCTCAACAACACAAATTTTATTTGATTTTTTTGAAGATTGATCACAATTACTACAAAGATTATTAGATCTCAAAGATCCACAAACATTACACCTGTAAATATTTTTATAAACATCAACTAGTACTTTCGCCATTGGCTTTAACAGCTCTTCTCTACTACTTATCATTTTTAAAATAATCCTTTTTGCAGATTTAGGTCCAAGTCCTGGCAATTTGGAAATAATTTTTATTAAATTTTCTATTTCATCAATTTTTTGCATAAATCTAAAGTGGCCATTTAAATCCAGGAATACCAAACCCACCTGTTACTTTGGATATTTCTTCAGAGGTTTTAGATTTGAGCTTCTCTTTTGCATTATTATGTGCAGCTACAATTAAGTCCTCAATTACGGATTTATCTTCTTTCATAATATCTTCTGAAATGAAAATGCCAATCATTTCACCATCGCCGTTTAATGTTACTTTAACTGAATTTGATCCAGAAATACCCTCAACTTTAATACTTTTTATTTTTTCCTGACTCTCTTTCATTTTATTTTCTAGCTCTTTTGCTTTATCTAAAATTTTTGAAAAATCAGTCATTTATTTCCTCATTTTTAACATCTACTAATTCTGCATCATCAAAGATTTCTTTAATTTTTTTATAAGTTTTTGTTTTTTTGGCATTCTCCAACATATCTTGTTTATTTTTAGTTTTAATTTGTTTTTTTGTTAATTCACCTTGTTTTTTGGATAATGTTATAATCCATCTCTCACCAGTCCAATCAAACAATTTTGATGAAATAATTTTTAAAAAATCTTTACTTAAATCTTCATTAAATGAAATTTCTATTCTATTTTTTTCGAAACTTACAAGATTCACATTATTTTCTAATTCATATTTTAATTTAATCTCTTTTTTTTGATCACAAGTTTTAATTAACTCGTCAAAAGACCTAATTTCAATTAAATTTTTAACACTTTTATCTATATTCAGCTTATCTTTATCCTCTTGAACAATATTTTTAATTTGATCTATTGTTTGACCCTTAATTTGGTCTAGCGCTTCTTTATTTTTAAAAGATCTACTTAGTCTTTCTGGAATATCCAAACTTTCAATTTTTTCTGAGGAAATATTTGATTTAATTCCTTTAATATAAATTAATCTTATCAAAAACATCTCAATGGAAAGGTTTTGATTAGAAATTATATCTAATTCTTGCATNGTCTGTATTGTGAATTGCCAAAATAGCAAAAAAACACTGTTTTCTACTTTTGATGACAATTCTTTGATTGTTTCAAATTGCTCATCATTAAGAGAAAAATTTGTCCCATCAATCTTTAAAGAATTAATGTTCTTTAAATAATATAGTACTTCTAAAAAATCATTTAAGAAAACTTTAGGTTCAACTCCTTGATCATAAATTGCTCTATATTGTTGTAAGACTTTTTCCTCATCACCGTCAAAAATATTTTTAAACAGATCGATAAGTAATGATTTATCAAAATAACCAAAAATCTTTTGCGCACCTTTGAGGTCAAGCTCTTTATTATTTTGGTGGGAAATAATAGCACGATCTAAAAGTGATAATGCATCTCTTACTGATCCCTCAGATATTTTTACGATAAGTTTAATAGCTTCGTCACTAATATTGCCCTTCTCCAAATCTTTTACATTCTTTAAAAAATTAAATAATTCAACCGATTTTACTCTTGAAAGATCGAATCTTTGACATCTTGAAACAACTGTTACAGGTATTTTTTTTATTTCTGTTGTCGCGAAAATAAATTTTAGACTCCCACCATTCTTATAAGTTGGAGGTTCTTCTAAAGTTTTAAGTAAAGCATTAAAAGCTTGTTTACTTAACATATGAACTTCATCAATTATGAAAATTTTATATTTAGCAATGCTAGGTCCGTATCTTGAAAACTCTATTAAATCTCTAACATCGTCTACACCAGTTTTGCTTGCTGCATCCATTTCAAGAACATCAATATGATTTGAATTTGATATAGCCTCACAGTTTTCGCACATATTTTTTTCACAAAGTTTATTGACACCATTTTTACAATTAAGTGCCTTTGCTACAATTCTTGCTGTAGTGGTTTTTCCAACACCTCTTATTCCTGTGAACAAATAAGCATTTGGAGTTTTATTATCTATTATCGAACTTAAAATTGTATCTCTAATAACATCTTGACCTATTAAATCTTTAAAGACTGTCGGTCTATATTTTAAAGCTAAAACTTTTGAATTTTCTTTCATTATTTATAGGAGACTAGAACCTGAAAGACTGTCTTTACGACTGCTTCCGTTAAGATCTGGTCGGGTTCAAGCAGTATCCACCTCTAGCCTCCATTTCTATTATACCAACAATTTTTTTTATTCTTCAAGAAGATTAAAAATTAAATATCTCTGAAATGACTGGCTTTATATACCCCTAAAATATCTAAACTAACGGTATGAAAACCTAATTCCTCTAGTGATTTTTGAACTTTCGGATCTTCAATATGTCCAACAATATCACATAAAAATAAATACTGCTCAAAACTACTATGTTCAGAAAAACTCTCAAGTTTACTTAAGCTTATGTTGTTGGTCGCAAAACCCCCAAGACACTTATAAAGAGCTGCAGGTTTATCTTTAACTTTAAAAATACAACTTGTGATATATTTATCTTTTTTGAATTCGGGATGCTTGGCATTTTTTCCCATGATTAAAAATCTAGTAACATTTTTTTTATCATCCTCAATATTTTTTTTTATAATTTCTAAATTATAAATTTTTGCTGCTAAAGTTGATGCGATCGCTGCTTCATCTTTTTTTGAATTAATACTAATAAATTTTGCACTTCCCGCTGTGTCTGCGGCAATAATTGGTTCTAAATTATTTTCTTTAATTACTTTTTGACATTGTGAAATTGCTTGAGAATGTGATCTGACACTTTTAACATTTTTTATTTTAATACCTGGTAACACCATTAAATTATGAGACACTTTATGAAAATGCTCAGCATATATCTGGAGTTTATATTTATTCATCAAATATTGTATATCCGCAACTCTTCCTGCTATCGAATTTTCAACTGGTATTATAGTTATTAAATTTTCGTTCTCAGTACATTTTTGAAAGCATTCTTCGAAAGTTTTGCAAGAAATTGTATCCATTTTTGGATATACTTCGAGCGCAGCTAGTTGCGAATAGGCACCTTCAGAGCCTTGATATAAAATTTTCATATCAGCTTTTATATTCCATAATTTTTTTTAATTCTATAAAATCTTCTTGTGTGTCAATTCCAATGACTCTTGTATTTGCATATGAAACATTTATTTTGATATTATTATCCATGGCTCTTAATTGTTCTAATTTATATCTTTTTTCGTTATTAGATTGTTCTAAATTTGTAAAAGTTTCTAAAGTGGAGACACTAAATTCATAAATACCAATATGGTGGTAAATATTAGGTAATTGATTATCAATTTGCCGTAAAAATTTTTGTGCTACAGAAAATCTATTCTTTTCTAAATCATTTTCGGTTTGAACTTTTACAATATTTTGATCATTTAGATTTTTTTTATTATCTATTTTGGATGCCAAAGTATTTATTTCACAATTATTTTTTTTAGTTAGTTTATCTAAATTTTTTATATCATTTATATCTATTAAGGGTTCATCTCCTTGAAGATTGATTATATGATCAATATTTTTTAAATTTAACTTTTGGAAAGCTTCCCAAATTCTGTCAGTTCCAGTTTTCGGATTTTTTGAAGTCAAAATTGCCTCACCTTGATTCTTCTTCACTGTATTTAGGATTTCTTCATCTTCAGTTGCGACAACTACCTCTCCAATTTGAGTTTCTTGTGCTTTTTTTACTACGTGGCATATTATTGGAAGCCCATTTACTTCAAGCAGGGGTTTTCCTGGCAAACGTTCAGCCGACATTCTTGATGGTATTAAAATTATTGTATTTGACATAAATATATTTATGCGTCTAACAGACGCAAATTTTTTTTAAATTTAAATTAAGCAATTTAGAAAATATCATGTTATATGTAGAAATACTTATATAAATCAATGGATTCTTTTGAATTAAACAAAATTATTGGAGCTATTTTATTAGTTGCACTACTGGTAATTGGTATTGGAAAGGTTTCAAATTTGGTTTTTAAGGTAAATAAGCCTGAAAAATCAAATTATAAAGTAGAATTAGATGTTGAGACAGCTGGAACAAAAAGTGATGAAGAACCAGTTAAAAGAGAAATTGTTGATATAGCTGCACTACTCTCGACAGGAGATTTGGCACATGGTGAAAAAGTATTTAAAAAGTGCTCAGCATGTCACTCAATAAAAAGTGGTGGTGGGAACAAAATTGGACCTGCTTTATATAATGTGGTTGGAAGAAAAGTAGGTGTATTGGATGACTATAAGTATTCTAAAGCTTTAGCTGAATATGAAAAAAATTGGAGTTTTGAAGAACTTAACGGTTTTTTATTAAAACCTAAAGATTGGATTAAAGGTACTAAAATGGCATACGCAGGTTTAAGAAAAGAGAAAGATAGAGCTTCTGTAATTTTATATTTGAATAAATATTCTGATAGTCCTTTACCTTTACCTTAGTTTATTTAAACAATACAATAATATAGATTTTTGAACATGTACTCTGTTTAGTGCTTGTTGCCAAACTTTTGATTTTTTACCATAAAAAACCTCATCGGTTATTTCACTACCCCTTGGTAAACAATGTAATAATATTGCTTTTTTTGATAGAGACATTAGTTTCGAATTAATCTTAAAATTTAAAAAATCTTTAATTTTTTTTTTTTTATTTACTTTATCATTCATCGATATAACTTTATCAGTTAAAACAACATCAGCATTTTTTATTGCAACTTTAGGGTTATTAAAAATTTTAATTTTTGAACTTTTTTGTCTAATCATTCTCAGCATTTCATTGGGAGGACTATAATTTTTTGGACATCCAATATTCAATTTAAATGAGAATTTAATTGATGCCTCAATTAATGAATTCAAAACATTATTCGAATCTCCTATCCAACAAATATTCAGCCTAGAAATATTTTTTTTTGTTATCTCTTCAATTGTAAATATGTCGGATAGAATTTGCGCGGGATGTGAATTTGGACTTAATCCATTTATTAAAGGAATTGATAAAAATTTTTTAAAAGTATTAAGTTTTTTTTCATTGTCAGTTCTCAAAACAAATATATCTCCGTAGGTTGATAATATTTTAGCTGTATCAGAAAGAGATTCTCCTCCTTTGGATAAATGTAATTCATCAGGTCTTAATGTTAGAGCTGACCCCCCAAGTTGTCTAATAGCGAGATAAAAACTTAATCTTGTTCTTAAAGATGATTTTTCGAACATTTGAATTAATAAGATCCCTTTTAAAGGATTGTCTTTATCAATCTCTAAAGTTTTTAGTTTTTTTCTTAAATCTTTTCTTTTTTTTGTATCTGATAAAATCTTTCTCAGTGTTTTATAAGGCACATCTTTAATATTTATAAAATGTTTCATAACTAATTATAAGATTTGCAAACTTTTTCTATAATTTTTAATGCAATAGTTATTTCTTTATTTGACACGTTTAATGGCGGTAAAATTCTCACGACATTATCTGCNGCTTTAATTGTAAGTAACTTATTTTCAAATAATTTATTTATAAATTTTGTTTGATCCACCTTCAATTTAAGTCCAATTAATAATCCTTTCCCTCTTACCTCTTCAATAACATTTGAATAGTTTGATTGAATTTCGTTTAATTTTTTAAAAAAAAATTTTGATTTAATTTTTACATTTTGCAAAAAGCCTTTTTTAAATATTTGATCCATAACTGCATTTCCAACACTCATCGCCAAAGGGTTGCCACCAAATGTGCTCCCATGCGTACCAGGAGACATGTGTTTTGCAACTTTTTTAGTCATGAGCACAGCTCCAATAGGAAATCCTCCCCCAATGCCTTTGGCTATTGGAACGATATCAGGAATTATTTTGGAATATTCGTAAGATAAGAATTTACCTGATCTTCCAACACCTGATTGAACCTCGTCCAAAATTAAAAGTATTTTTTTTTCATTACAAATTTTTCTTAATTCTTTAAGACACCATTCTGGGATAACTTTTATTCCGCCCTCGCCCATTATTGGTTCTATCATTATTGCAGCGGTTTTGCTTGTAATTGATTTTATTAATGCTTTATGATCTCCAAAAGCAAAATGGTCAAAGCCATCAACTTTTGGCCCAAATCCATCAGTCATTTTTTTTGAACCACTTGCAAATATTGCTGCAAGAGTTCTGCCATGAAATGAATTTTTTACACACAAAATTCTATTTTTTTTCTTTTGACCAATTGAATAAAAATATCTTCTTGCAACCTTTATTGCGACTTCGGTGGCCTCCGCACCACTATTTTGAAAAATTACCGCGTCTGCAAAGGTTTTGCCTGTTAATCTTTTTGCCAACTTCTCTCCTTCAGGGATTTTAAATGCATTTGAAACATGCCAAACCTTCTTAGCTTGATTATTAATAGCTTTTATCAAATAATTATTTGCATGACCCAATGAATTTACTGCAATACCTTGAACAAAATCTAAATATTTTTTTCCATTGTTTGAGTATAAATAACTTCCTTTTCCTTTTTTAAAAGAAACTTGTCTTCTATTATAATTTTTTGCTAACGACGACATAATTAAGATTTTATTTTGTAACCTATCTTGTAAAGATAATAAGATGTTACCCACCCCACTATTGCCAATAATGGCAAATAAATAACGCCAAAGTATAAATCTCCATCTGACTTACCTAAGAAACCATATCTAAATATATTAATTATATGAAAGAATGGATTAATCAAACTGATAGACTGGAAAAATTCCGGTAATCTATCAATAGTATAAAAAACTCCAGATAAAAAGCTCAAGGGTTGCAGAATAAAATTTGTAACAGTTGCAGTGTGATCAAATTTGGTAGCCCACAAGCCAGTTATAAAACCTAAACTTCCTATAAAGAAAGATCCAAAAAAACCCGAGTAAAAAATAAAAAAAATATTTTTCAATGGTAACTCTACTATAAAAATAAATACTAGTACTGATATAAAACCTATTAATATACTTCGTGTAACCGCAGCCATTATTACTGCTAAGGAAACTTCAAATGCTGATAATGGAGCATAAAGAACATCGACTATATTTCCTTGCATTTTTGATATCATGAATGAACTTACTGAATGCGAAAAACTTTGAAGTATCATTGATTGAACTATCAGTCCAGGAGCTAGAAATGTAACAAATGAGTAGCCTAAAACATCCCCTCTGTCGTTGCCAAGCGCAAGTGTTAATACCGACAAAAATAGCAAACTAGAGACTAAAGGCGATAAAAGTGTTTGGGCCCATACGACAAAGAATCTGCTACACTCTCTAATCCATAATGCAACCAGTCCTACGTAATTAATTTTACCAAATTGACGAACACCAATTTTATATCTTTTTTGTAATTCAACCATTGGTAAATATATTTATCCTTTTTTTTTAAGTTTTGTTAAAAAAACAAAAATAATGCTTGTTTTTATAATTTTTATATGTGTATTTATATTGTATACAACAAAAATATAACTACTACATATAGTGTATAAATGAGTTGGACTGAGGAAAAAGTAAATAAATTAAAAGAGCTTTGGGGTAAAGGAAAAACTGCGAGCCAGATAGCTGAAATACTTGGTGGACTTAGTAGAAATGCAGTAATTGGTAAAGCTCATAGATTAAATTTATCTGCGAAAATCAGACCTAAAAATTTTAATCAGGAAACAAATAATAATAAGAAAATTTCCGAAATTTCCACTGATAAGCCAAAAAAATTTTCGAGATCTAGATTTAAATCTTTATTAATTGAAAATAATTTTGAGCCCGAAAATCCTAAACAACTGGAGGAATTGGATGATAATTCTTGTAAATGGCCAATTGGTCATCCAAATGAGAAATCTTTTTATTTTTGTGGTCGTTCGTCTCTAAAAGATTTTTCTTATTGTAAATTACATTTATTGTATGCATTTCAACCAAAAGGGAAAAAAGAAGATGCAGCGGATAAAAGTGAGGAAGTTCCAAAATTTATAGCCAAAAAAATTAAGTCAGCTTAATTTTATTTATCCAATAATTTTTTTTTTGCTTTTTCAAATTCTTCTTTTGTAATAACCTCCGATTCAAATAAATCATTCAACTTTATAAGTTCCTCACTAATGCTTTCATTTTCAGTATCAGCGTGTTCAGTGTTTTTAATGTTATCTTCTAATTTATTTGAATTTTTTGCCTGCATACCAGTATTTATCGCTTTTACTGCAATATAAATAACATAAATTAATATTAAAAAGATAACTAAATAAACCAAATTTATTAGCATTTTATTTTATTTATTTTCTTCTAAAGAAAATTTTCCTCCCTCTCTCCAATTGTAAGCATATTGCTTAATACCTTTATCAAAAAAAATTTTACTAGGTACTCCAATATCAAAATTTGTAATTCCATTTTTTGATTTAACATTATCATACTTTAGTAATTTTAGTTGATCATTAGTGATTAATGGAGTTGGTAAAAGTTGAAAAATTGAAGCAGTCGCTTTTGCGATAAATAAAGGTAATGGCAATAATATTCTTTTTTTGTTTATTGCAGTAAGTAATTTTTCTAATATTTCCTTGAATGTAATTACCTCTGGACCAACAACTTCAATACTTTTTGAATAAATTTCATTTGATATTACATTAAATATTACTTCTGAAACATCTGATGCATGAACAGGACAAAATTTTGTTGCGCCATTATAATACAATGGAAAGACAGGTAATAAGCTAAGCATGCTCATAAACTTAGTAGTAAACTTGTCATCTACACTATAAACTATTGATGGTTTTAAGATTGTTGCAGATGAAAGATTATTTTTTATACTTTCCTCACCATTTAATTTACTTGAAGCATATAGTGAGTCTTTGGCATCTTCTAAACCTAAAGCAGACAAGTGTATTAATTTTTTATTATGTTTTGAACAAATTTTAGATAAAAGCTTTGGAAATTTGTTATGAATATTTTCAAAGGTATTTCTTTTTCCCTTTTCAAATAAAATGCCAATTAAGTTAATACAAATATCTGTTTCAGATATAAATTTAGTTATCTTTTCCTCATTAAAAATGTCAGTTTCTTCAATATCTAGATATCCTATTGGTGCCTGGGTTTTTAAAATATAGGCTTTTTGGTGTTTATTTCTAGTTAAAGCAATTACTTTATAATTATCTTTAACCAGTCTTCTGATACAATATCTACCAATTTGACCACTTGCACCGAAGATAAGTACTTTTTTTTTAATCATTTATCAAAAAATAGACATTTTTGTTATGTCTTTATATATATAACTTAAAATGAATAACATCAAAATATTTGATCAAGACCTGCCTGATGAAATTGATTTGTCAAATGAAAAAGCTATTGGTTTAGACTGTGAAGCTCTCGGCCTTGTGTTAGGAAGAGACCCTCTGACTTTAGTTCAATTAGGCTTAGAGTCGAAAAAGTATTTTTTGGTTAAACTTAATAGAAATAATTATAACGCACCAAACTTAAAGAAATTACTATTAAATAATAGAATTCAATTTATCATGCACTATGCCAGACAAGATTTGCTCTGGTTAAAATATCATTTAGGAGTAAAAGTTGAGAATATTTTTTGTACCAAACTTGCATCAAAAATAGCAAGAACAGCCTCAAGCTCACATGGTTATAAGGATTTAGTCAAAGAAATTTGCGGAAAAGATATCTCAAAAAAAGAACAACAAAGTGATTGGGGTGATCCTAATCTTTCTGAGAAACAAATTAGTTATGCTGCACAAGATACAGAGTTCTTATTTGAAATTAGAAAAAAATTAAAAACTATGTTGGAACGAGAAAAAAGAAATGAGCTTTATGAAAAGAGTATAAAAGTTTTACCTATTCTTGTTGATATGGAAATTGCAGGTTATAAAATAAATACTTTCGAACATTAAATATGAGAAAAAACAATTTAAAAAAGATTGCAAAAAATGTAATTGATCTAGAAATTCTAGCACTAAGAAAACTCAAAAATTCTATCAATAATGATTTTAATAAAGTTGTGAATTTAATCGTAAATTGTCAATCTAAAATTGTTTTTTGTGGTGTTGGAAAAAGTTTTATTATCGCATCGAAAATTAGTAGCACTCTTTCATCTGTAGGAAGTCCTTCTTTCGCAATTTCTGCAAGCCAATGCACACATGGAGACCTTGGAAGTATAACTAAAAAAGATTTATTAGTATTAATAAGTAACTCTGGAGAAACAGATGAACTTAAGCCAGTGATACAATACGCTAAAAGGAATAAAATTACCTTGGTTGGTATCGTTTCAAAAAAAAATTCTATATTATATAGATCATCTGATTTTAAACTATTTATACCAGAGGTAAAAGAATCAGGCCATGGTATTGTTCCTACTTCATCTACTACGTCCCAATTAGCATTAGGTGATGCTCTAGCTATTGCATCTATGAACTATAAAAATTTTGGTAAATTAGATTTTAAAAAATTTCACCCATCAGGAAACTTAGCAACTAAACTAAAAACAGTTGAGGACCTTATGATTAAAGGAAATAAAATTCCTTTTGTTTACGAAAATTCCACTATGAAAAATGCTTTAAAAATATTATCAAAAAAAAATTTGGGAGTTTTAATTATTAGAAACAAAATTAAAAAAACAATAGGTGTCATAACTGATGGCGATTTAAAAAGAGCGATTGAAAAAAATAATGATATTAAAGATATTAAATTAAAGAAAATAATGACTAAAAATCCTATTTCAATAGATCAAAATGAGCTTGCTGCAAAAGCGCTAAGTTTAATGACCTCGAATAAAAAAATTACAAGTCTATGTGTTTACAAAAATAAGAAAAAAAACCAAACAGTCGGATTAATACATATTCATAATATTTTAAATGCAAATATAAATTAGATTAATGTCATCCAAATCATTAATTCAATCCGGAATAGTTTTACTTATTTCGATCATTTTACTTGTGAATTATTTAATCTTTTTTAACAAAAATGAAGACTCGGTTAAAATAAATGAAGCTGAGATCGATAATAACGTTGAAAACAAAATTCTAGAATTAAAATATAATGCACTCGACGCAGATGGAAACAGTTATATTATAGAGTCTAATGCTGGAAAAGTTTCTGATAAAGAAAAAAATGTACTTATACTGGAACAGGTTACAGGAATTATCAAAATACAAAACTCGGAGGATATAATTATTTTATCAGACTTTGCAAATTACAATAAAACTACTCTGGATACTTATTTTTATGATAATGTAAGATTGAAATACGATGGACATTCAATTGACTCTGATGAATTGTTTATGAATTATGTTGATAAAAATATTAACATTAGAAATAACGTTCATTACAAAGGTCTTAATAATAAACTTTATGCTGATATAGTAGAAATTGATCTTGTAACTAAATTCTCAAAGATTTATATGTTAGATAATCAAAAAAAAGTTAAAGTTGAATTAAAACAAAATGGCAGTAATTAAAAAATTCAGGATTAAATCATTTAAAAAAAATGAGTCATTATTAGAGCTTCAAAACGTATCAAAGTCATTTGGTGAAAGAAAAATTTTGGACAATGTTTCGCTCAAAGTTAACAGAGGAGAGATACTTGGTTTGTTAGGTCCAAATGGTGCAGGAAAATCAACAATCTTTAATCTTATTACTGGTCTAATAAAGCCTGATTACGGTAAAATTATATTTGGAAACAAAGATGCAACCAATTTTCCAATCTACGTAAGAACTAGGGAATACAAAATTGGTTATGTTCCTCAATATGGTGGGTATTTTTCGGACTTAACAACATATGAAAATTTAAAGGCAGTTGCAGAAATTTTGATAAAAGACAGTAGAGAACAAAACAGTAAAATAGAATATTTAATATCAAAATTTGAACTTGATTATATTAGAAATATTAAAGCATCTTTCTTATCTGGTGGACAAAAGAAAAAATTAGTTATTGCAATTGCATTGCTTGGAGATCCAAAAATACTTCTATTGGATGAATGTTTTGCAGCCTTAGATGTATTGACAATTCAGATGTTGCAAAAAATAATAGTAAATTTACAAATGGAAGAGAGAATAGGAATAATCATTTGTGATCATCAAGCTAGAGATTTGCTTACATGTGTAGATATAGCGATGATTTTATCAAATTGTAAAATAATTGCCCAAGGTACCCCTAAAGAACTTGTTAATAACACAGAAGCTAAAAATGCGTATTTTGGAGAGACTTTTAAAATCAATTAAAGTTAAATGTCAAAAAATTTTGTTCTAATTGATAAAAAAATAAAAGATTATAATAAAAAAATATATGTTGATGGTGATAAAAGCTTATCTATTCGTTGGGCATTGTTAGCTTCTCAGGCAATAGGAATATCAACAGCAAAAAATTTATTAAAATCAGAAGATGTTCAGAATACTTTAAACTGTCTAAAAAAGCTCGGTATTAAAGTAATTCAAAAACAAAATATTTGCTCAATATCAGGGAGAGGTCTAAATGGTTTTATTTTTAAAAAAAATATAATATTAAATGCTGGAAACTCAGGTACTTTAGGGAGGTTAATACTTTCCCTTCTAATTAAATCTCCTTACAAAATAAAAATAGTTGGTGATAAAAGTTTATCAAAAAGAGATTTTTCAAGAGTAATTGAACCACTAAAAAATATTGGAGTTAATTTTTACCCTGTAAATAAATCTAAATTGCCAATTTTTATAAAAGGCTCAAATTATTTAAGGCCAATCAAATATATTGAAAACAAAGGATCTGCACAATGTAAAACTTGTGTAATGTTAGCCTCTTTAAATGTTCCAGGTAAAATAAAAATAAAGGCTAAAAGCTCAAGAAATCATACAGAAAATATGTTTAAAGCCCTTAAAATTCCAATTAAAATAAAAAAGACATTTAAATATGATTTTATCAAATTATCTAAACCAAAATTAATTAAAAAATTTGATTTTAATATTCCTGGGGATATAAGCTCTGCCTCTTTTTTTATTGTACTTACATTACTTTCTGAGAACTCCAAAATTATTTTAAAAAATATTAATATTAATCCAACGAGAATTGGTCTTATAAAAATTTTAAATATGATGGGTGCTAAAATTAAATTTAAAAATACAAAAATCATAAATGGGGAAAAATGTTCAGATATTGAGGTAAAAAGTGTAAAGAAATTAAAAAGTATTAGATGCCCTACTTATTTAAATTCCTCAGCAATTGATGAATTTATAATTATTTTTCTTGTTGCCGCAAAAGCAAATGGAGTTTCCTATTTTAAAGATCTATCTGAATTAAATCAAAAAGAAAGTCCTAGACTAAAAGTTGCAGCAAGAATTTTAAAAAATATGGGAGTAAAATTAAGATGCGATGATAGTTCAATAAAAATATATGGAAATCCCAATTTAGAGTTAAAAAAAAAAATTGTAATTAAGGATTTTTTAAAAGACCATAGAATATTTATGATGTCTGTTATATCGGCATTATCATTTGGTGGTAAATGGAAAATATATGATCCAATCTCTGTTAAAACTTCTTTTCCTTCATTTTTTAAAAAAATAAGAGAAATTGGTGGTATTATCAAATGATAAAAAAAATTAAAGTTGCAATTGACTCTCCTGCAGCAGCTGGAGCAGGAACTGTAGCCAAAGCTATCTCTAAATATTTTAATCTTCTTTATTTAGACACAGGAAAAATTTATAGATATATAGCTTTTTTAAAAATTAAATTTCCTGAAAAGTACTCTTACAAATTTATCAAAAGAAAAATTAAAGGTCTTAAATTAAAAGACTTAGAAAGAAAGGTATTATTAAATGATGATATCGGTATCATTGCATCAATAATAGCTAAAGATAAAAAAGTTAGAAAATTAGTCCATAATTTTCAAATTAGTTGTGCGTATAGATTTCCAAAAAAGTTTAATGGTAGTTGCTTGGATGGAAGAGATATCACTTATAGAATAATACCTGATGCAAATTTTAAATTTTTCATAACTGCATCATTAAAAGTAAGAGCCATAAGAAGATACAGGGAATTAAGGAAACTCGGCAAAAAAACTACTTTAAAGGATGTAAAAAAAAGTATTAAAACTCGCGATTATAGCGACTATAATAGGCGTATTTCCCCCCTTAAAAGAACTAAGGATTCTATCTTGATTAATACCTCAAATTTAACTAAAAGTGCATGCTTTTTAAAAATAAAAAATATTATTGAGAAAGAAACAAAAAATTAATGGAAATATACAATTCTTTAGAAACTAAAGCCTCAAAAGAATTTAAAGAACTTCTAAATGGCCAACTTTCAAAATCAAAAAATATTGCTGAGGGTAAAATAATAGAGGGTAAAGTAACTAAAATAACTGAAAAATTTATTTTTCTATTTATTGAGGGTTTAAAATCAGAACCTGTTGTTGATGTTAATGAGATTAAAACTTTAGGACTTTTAGAAAATTTAAAAGTTGGAAGTAAGATTTCAGTTCTATTGGAGAGAATAGAAGATAAGAATGGTGATGTTGTTGTCTCAGCAAGTAAAGCTCTAAAAATAAAAGGTTGGGATAAACTTGTAGAGGCTTTTGAAAAAAATGAGCCTATTATGGGAAAAATAACAAACAAATGTAAAGGTGGTGTTATCGTTGAACATATTGATACTGGGTCGCTTATGTTTTGTCCAGGTTCTCAAATTTCGGACAAACCTCTAAAAGATATATCTCATTTAATAAATGAACCTCAAAAATTTGCTTTAATTAAACTAGATAAGGTAAGAGGTAATGCGTGTGTATCAAGAAGACAAATCATATCTTCAAGTAAAAAGGAAGATAGAGCAAAAATTATAGAAAAATATAAAGTTGGTGATGTAATTAAAAATGCTGTAGTTAAAGGTTATAGCAATTTTGGATGTTTTTTTGATGTAAATTCTGAGTTGGATGTGCTTGTTCATACCTCTGAACTTTCATATTCAAGAGTAAATCATCCTGAAGAACTGTTAAGTATTGGAGCAAAACATGATTTGCTAATAATTTCGGTTGATAAAGATAAACAACAAGTTGGTTGTTCAATTAAACAACTATCCCCAGATCCATTTGAACACATATCAAATTATGAATTAAATAAAGAATACAAGGTTAAAGTTGTTAAATTAATGGATTTTGGTGCATTTTGTGAACTTGAACCTGGACTTACTACTTTATTGCACTCGAGCGAATTAAGTTGGACTAAGAAAAATCCGTCTGCAAAAAAAATGTTTAAAATAGGTGATGAAATAAATTGTGTAATTACTGAGATTGATAAAGAAAAAAGAAGAGTCTCCATATCACATAGACTTACACAAGAAAATCCAATGATCGTTTTTGAAAAAAAATTTCCAGTAGACTCAATAATTGAAGGAACAATTAGTAGTATGAATGATTATGCAATCTATTTAAGGATTGATGGTTTTGATTTGGATGGCTTTTTACATGCAAATGATCTTTCGTACGATAAAAATCCTGAAGAAGAAATTAAAAAGTATAAGAAAGGTGAAAAATTAAAAGTGAAAGTTTTAGAAATAAAGCCTGATCAACAAAAACTAAGAATAGGTTTAAAACAAACTCAAACTGATCCTTTCGAATGGTTTAAAGATAAAAAAGTAAATGACACTTTAACTGTCAAAATATTAAATACAGATAATAGAGGTCTTATTGTTCAGCCTGAAGGAAGTAAAGTTGAATTGCAGATAAAAAAATCCCAGATTGCAATAAATGCAGCTGATGCGAGACCATCAAGGTTTATCACGGGAGATAGAATTGATGCTGCAATACAAGAAATTGATTTGAAAAAAAGGAAGGTGTCTTTAAGTATAAAGCTATTAGAAGAATTACAAAATAAAAAAGCTCTGGAAATGGGTTCAGACCCATTATCAGGAAGACAGCTTCCATTTTCCTCTTTATCAGATAAGTTGGATAAGAAAGAAAAAAAGAAAAAGAAAGATTAATAAAAATTGGCAATAGTTAAATCTAGGCTCCTTCAAAAAATTTATAAAAAATATCCTAATTTCTACAAAAAAGATCTGGAAAAGTTCTTTAATATTATTTTAGAGGAAATAAAATATTCATTAAAAAAAGGTGAAAGAGTTGAATTAAGAGGTTTTGGTACTTGGTCGACACATATACAAAAAGCTAGAATTTCTCGTAACCCAAAAACTGGTGAAAAAGTTGATACCCCTGAAAAAAAGACTATTCGTTTTAAATTTGGTAAAGAGTTATTTGACAAAATAAATAATGAAAAAAAATAAAAAAAAATTATTTATTGCATGTGACACAAGCAAAATTTCAAAAGTAAATAAAATTTTAAAATATACAAAAAACAAACAAATAAAAATCGGTTACAAATTTGGTTTAGAATTTCTTAATTCAAAAGGTGGAAGAAATTTTATAAAAGGATTAAAAAATAAAATAATTTTTTTAGATACTAAACTAAATGATATTCCAAATACCATGAGGTCAGCGGTAATTGCTTTAAAAGATTTAAAACCTAATTACTTAACAGTGCACATAAGCTCTGGTTTGCAGGCGCTTAAGGCTGTTAAAAGTGTTTCAAAAAAAATTAAAATAGTTGGTGTTACAACTCTTACTTCCCTTGATAATAAGAATTTAAGGGAAATCGGATATAATAAATCTGTAAAAGATTTAGTAAAACATCAAGCAAGATTAGCAAATAAAGCAAAACTTGATGCATTAGTATGCAGCGCTCATGAAATAAAATTTGTAAAGAAATATTTTAAAAAAGAGATAATTACACCAGGCATTAGTTTTAATAAAATTAAAAATGATCAAAAAAGGATTACCACACCAAGTGAAGCTTATTATAAATATAAAAGTGACTGGCTAGTTATAGGAAGATCTATTACAAAAGGAAATATTAAGAAAAATTTAGACGATCTAATGTTTCAAATTAAAAAAAAATAGTTTCAATATTGTATTGGTTCATCGTCGATTGATCTCCATAAATACCAAGTTGCAACTGAACAATATGGTGAAAATTTCTTTTGAAGTTTAAATATAAAGTTTTTTGGGGGTAAGTATTTTTTTTTATAATTATTCGATATTGCTCTGAGTAAGCCTATGTCTTGAATTGGCCAAATATTTTGTCTGTTGAAAGTAAAAAGTAAAATCATCTCTGCAGACCATCTTCCTATTTGCCTTAAACTAGAAAGATAAACTATTGCATCTTCATCGTTCATTTTGTTTATTAATTTTGGGTTAAATTCTTTATTTAAAAACTTTTTTGATAGTTCTTTTATGCCTTTAACTTTTTGCTTACTTAAGCCACATTTTTTTAATTGACTAAAAGTTTTATGATTAACAATATGTGGTTTAATTTTTCCTCTACAAACTTTTTTAAACTTTGAAAAAACTGAGTCTGCAGCAGCTACACTAATTTGCTGACCAATTATACTTTTGCACAAAGAAAAAAATATGTCTCCTCTTGTAGTAAGTATTTTATCATCGTATTTTTTTATAAGTTTTTTCATCACAACGTCTTTAGAAGACAGATACTTTACTGCAACATTCCAATAGCGAGGTTTTTTAGTCATGTCTTGACGGTGTGGGTTCTTTTTTGAGAGCAATTTCTCGTCTAAAAATTATTATTGATGACGCAATAACTAAAATTGCACCAATTAAAGTTTTTCCAGATGGAACTTCTCCCCAAATCAAATACCCAAATACAATTGCAAAAACCAAAGCTAAATATTTTAAAGGTGTAACTAAGGAAACTTCAGAAAATTTGTATGACTGGCTTAACCACAAATTCGCAACACCACCAAAAAAACCTATCATAGATAAAAGTGTAAGATCATAAAAGCTTGGCATTATCCACCCAAATGGCAAGGTTAGTAGGCCAGCAATAGTTATTGCTGCAGAGAAAAATAGAGAAATTAACCATACGGGTTCTGTTGATGACAACTGCCTAATACTTATTGCAACATAAGACATTCCTAAAACAAAAATAACTGGGAAAATATAATAAACATTAAGTGAACTTAAGCCGGGCTCTGATATAATTAAGATCCCTATAAAACCTATAAATACAGCTAACCATCTAAAGTAACCTACTCTTTCACTTAAAAAAAAAATTGAAAAAATTGTTGTGAATATTGGAGCTGCAAATGAAATGCTTACGACAGTTGCTAAAGGTAAATTTCTCAATGCTGTAAATATTGAGAGTAAAGCAGCTAAGCCAAAAAAACATCTTGAAAAATGTAATAATGGTCTTTTGGTATAATAAAAGTCTCTAATTCTTTCTTTTGGAATAACAAAATAATAAAGCACTATCCCAAAGAAACCTCTGAAGAATATTACTTGACCTAATGGATAGTTGTCTGACCACTTGACTATTAAATCCATTATAGAAAAGGCACAGACTGACAAAAACATGTACAAAAAGCCTAATTGATTTTTAGACAACATAAGTTAACTTTAGATAAATAAAATTAATAATCAATGGAAATAGCAGTTTTAGCTTGTGGGTGTTTTTGGGGTCCAGAAATCAAGTTCGGTAAACTTGAAGGTATTTACAGAACAGAGGTCGGATATTGTGGAGGAAACAGTTCAAAAACTTCATACGAAGAGGTTTGTACAGGTACCACAAATCATGCAGAGGTAGTTAAATTAGAATTTGATCCAAATAAAATTTCATACGAAAAAATATTAGAATTTTTTTTTCAGATACATGATCCAACAACACTAAATTCTCAAGGACCAGATTTTGGAACTCAATATCGAAGTGAAATATTTTACTTAAATGATAATCAAAAAAATATTGCTGAAAAAATCACAAAAAAAATTAATGAGAAACTTTCGGGAAAAGTAGTAACTAAAATATCATTATTGAAAAATTATTGCATAGCTGAAGAATATCATCAAAAATATTTAAATAAAAATTAAATGAGTTTAGTTTCTACTGAGTGGCTTCAGAAAAATTTAAATAATGTTAAGATAATCGATAGCTCTTGGCATTTACCAAATACTAAAAGAGATGGCTATAAAGAGTATTTAAAAAATCATATAAAAAATTCTTTGTTTTTTGATATAGATACGTATTCCAAAAAGAATACTGACCTACCACACATGTTAGTGGATATAAACGAATGGGAGAAAATTGTTTCAGATATGGGGATAGAAAATAGTGATGAAATAGTTATTTATGATAATTCTGATTTAGTAAGTTCATGTAGATGTTGGTATAACTTTTTATATTTTGGGCATAATCCTAAATTTGTTAAAATTTTAAATGGCGGCTTTAAAAAATGGATGAATGAAGGTAGGGAAGTAACAACTGATATTGAGAGAGTGAATAAAACTAACTACCAAGCAAAAGAAAAAAAAATACTAGTAAAAAATAAAAAACAGATCGATGAAAATATTCTAACAGCTGAATTTAAGCTTATAGATGCAAGAAGTCTTAATAGATTTAGAGGTATAGAAAAAGAACCCAGGGAAGGTTTAAGATCTGGATCAATTCCAAATTCATTTTGTTTGCCTTTTAGTAATTGTATAAACAAAGATACAAATGAATTTTTAGACGTATTAAAATTAGAGGAAAAATTTAAAGAAATACTTAAAGATATTAAAGACACCAATATAGTATTTACTTGTGGATCTGGAGTGACAGCTTCTGTTCTAGCTTTCGCACTATCTTTAATTAATGATAAATATTCACCAAAAATTTATGATGGATCTTGGAGTGAATATGGTAAATATCCTTCATGAAATTATCTAAAAAAATAACAATATTTATATCTATAATATTTATAGTTATCTTTGGAATAATTATAGCAAGATATTTTGTAGGTAAACATTTTGAAAAAAAATTTTCACAAAGGCCNCCTCCAGGTGTAATTATAGAAGTAGTNGATAACTCTCAATTTTTTGAAAAAATTGAAACTTTTGGGACTGCTGTAGCACTTAAAACGAAAAACTATAGGGTAAAAAAGGAAGAGATTAAAAATCAAAATATAAAATTTGGTAAACTTATAAAAGAAGGTGAGACAATATTTATAATTAATGATGAAAAGGTAAAAGCACCATTTAAAGGAGTTTTGGGTAAAAGAGAAATTGCACAGGGAGTTTTGGGAACAGACTCATTTATACTTACTTTGGATGATATCTCTTCAATTATGTTGGATATAAAAGTACCTGAAAGTTATTTATCTATTTTAAAAACAGGCTTGGAAGTTAATATAAAATCAGATTCATATAAAAAAAAATTTAATGGAGTAATAGAATCTGTAAGCTCAAGAGTCGATCCAAATACAAGATCCGTTCTTTGTAATATTAAGGTTAAAAATCCGAAACTTGAATTAATTCCAGGTATGCTTTTAAATGCAGAAATAATTTATAATAAAGTTGATGCAATTGGAGTTTCAGAGTCATCAATACTAGTTCAAGGAAAATCTAATTTTGTTTACAAAGTTTTAGAAGATAACTCAGTTGAGAAAATTGAGGTAAGTGTAGGAAAAAGAAGTTACGGAAAAATCATGATTTTAGAAGGATTAGATATCAATGATAAGATTATCAAAGAGGGAATTTCTAAAGTAAGAAATAAAATGAAAGTTAAAATTGTTAACCAATAATAATGTATCTTACAGATTTATCAATTAAACGACCTGTAGTTGCAACTGTAATGAGCTTAATACTTGTTATTTTTGGACTTGTAGTTTTTAACGAGATACCTACAGATGAGCTCCCAGATGTGGAAAGACCAATTGTTACAATACAAACCAATTACCAAGGGGCATCTTCAGAAATAGTTGATACTCAAATAACTCAAAAAATTGAAGATAGAGTTGGAGGCACACCAGGCCTAATAAATATTGAGTCAATGAGTGAAGATGGATCATCAAGAATTGAGATGACCTTCAAGTCAGATTTAGATTTAGACAATGTTGCAAATGATGTACGAAGTTTTGTTGCAAGAGTAGTTGATGAACTTCCCGAGGAGGCAAGTGCGCCCGAGGTCTACAAGCAATCTGCTGGATTTAGAACAACTATGTGGATGAGTTTTAGTTCAGATTTTATGTCTGATATGGAGTTAACCGATTATGCTGATAGGTACTTAACTGATTACTTTGCAACCGTAGAGGGCGTTGGAAGAGTAAGACTTGGAGGAGAAAGAGAAATATCTTTAAGAATATGGTTAGACCCAATAGCGTTAGCTGCAAGAGATTTAACGACACAAGAAGTTGAACAGACTTTAAGATCTGAAAATTTAGAATTTCCATCTGGAAGAATAGAGTCAAAAGATATAGATTTGACCATTAAATTAGAGAATGCATACGATAAAATTGAAACCTACAAAAATTTACCACTAAAAAAATCTTTTGACGGATCAATTACAAAATTATCAGACGTTGCAAGAGTCGAATTTGGTCCTGTCTCTACAAGAACTGTTTTCAAAGGTAACGGTAAACAGGTAGTTGGAATTGGTATTTATCAACAATCAGATGCTAATACCATTAAAGTTGCAAATAGATTAAAAAAGAAAATAAAAGAAATCCAACCAACACTACCCGATGGGACATCATTGGAAGTATCTTTTGATAGAAGTAACTATATATCAACAGCTATTTATGAAGTTTACAAAACCCTTGTAATAGCATTAATTTTAGTGACCATAATTATATATTTATTTCTAGGCAATATTAGAGCTTTAATAGTGCCAATTATTGCTTTACCAGTTTCATTAATATCTACATTTTTAGCAATTTACTTTTTTGATTTTTCTATAAACTTATTTACTCTTATGGCATTAGTTCTTGCTATTGGAATAGTTGTAGATGATGCAATTGTTATGCTTGAAAATATTGTTAGACGAGTTGAAAAAGGAGAAACATCGCTTGTTGCAGCATACAAAGGTTCAAAACAGGTATCATTTGCGATTATAGCAACAACATTAGTTTTAGTTGCAGTATTTATCCCACTTATTTTTATTAAAGGTTTAAGTGGTACTTTATACACACAAACAGCTGTGACTTTATCTTTTGCAGTAATTATATCTAGTTTTGTAGCTCTATCTTTAAGTCCTATGATAGCAAGTAAAGTTTTGGTTAAAAAAAATATAAAATCAAAAGTTTCTCAAAAATTTGAAATAAGTTTAAATAAATTTAGAGATTTTTATAAAAGAACATTATTGTTTTGGCTAAAAAGAAAAAAAGAAATAATAATTTTTCTAACAATCATATTAGTTTTAACTACTTCTGTGTTTTTATACGCTCCAAAGGAACTAATGCCAAAGGAAGATAGAGGGGCATTTTTTGTTATTATAAAAGCTCCTGAGAGTTCCGGTTTTGAATATACGTCAAGTAAGTCTCAGGAAATCGAGGGATTTTTATTACCTGAGGTGGGAAAAGGTGAATATAGAAGATTACTTTTAAGAGTTCCCGGATTTGGTAAAAGTTCCACACAAGTTAATTCAGGATTTATAATTGTTTTGTTAGAACACTGGGATAATAGGAAAAGAGATGGTCAAAGAATAATGATGGAATCTTTTAGAAAAATTTCAAAAGTTCCAGGTGTATTAGCTTTTCCAGTTATGCCACAAGGTATTAGAACAGGAGGGGTGCAAAAACCTGTACAGTTTGTTTTGTTGGGAAATACTTATGAGGATTTAATAAAATGGAAAGAAGTTATAAAAAATGAAGCTAGAAAAAATAAAAATTTAATTAATGTTGAGGATGACTTTAATCAGACTAAAGCAATTTTAAATGTAAAAATTGACCAAGAAAAAACTTCAGATTTAGGCGTTTCTACTTTGGAAATCGGCAGGTCAATAGAAACAATGTTTGGTTCAAGAAATGTAACCAAATTTACTAAGGATGGTCGTGAATACGATATAATATTACAAGGTGATATAAAAAATAGGAAAGAACCATCTAACCTAGCAAAGGTTTATGTAAGATCAAAAAATACTGGTAAGCTTGTTTCAATATCTAATTTAGTGTCTCTTGAAGAAGAAGGTATAGCCCCAATATTATCAAGATATAATAGACAAAAAGCAATAACCATATCAGCTAACATTGTTGGAGACTATTCACTATCTGATGCACTTAATTTTCTCGAAAAAACAACAAATGATAATTTCCCCTCTGCTAGAATTGCTTATAAGGGCGAAAGTGAAGAATTGAGAGAAACAAGTTATCAAATATATTTAATATTTGCTTTAGCTCTTTTGACTGCATACTTAGTAATGGCTGCTCAATTTGAAAGCTTCAAACATCCATTTACAATAATGTTAACAGTGCCACTTGCAATTTTTGGGGGAATATTGGGCCTTCTAGTCGTTGGCAGTTCAATCAATATCTTTAGTCAAATTGCATTAATAATTCTTATTGGACTTGCAACTAAAAACGGAATTTTAATTGTTGAATTTGCTAATCAGCTTAGGGATGAAGGAAAAGATATTGAAAAATCTATTATTGAGTCTGCAAATATAAGATTAAGACCAATTTTAATGACATCAATATCTACTATAATAGGTGTATTACCTTTAGTCTTTAGTAGTGGACCAGGTGAAGCAAGCAGATTAACGGTAGGAATTACAATTTTATTTGGTATGATTTTTTCAACTTTCTTTACTCTATATGTTATTCCAACAATTTATTTAGCAATTGGTAAAAATACTAAAAGTATTAATCACATTGAAAAAGAACTTAAAAAACAATTAGATTAAAATATAATATATTTTTTTTTATTTAATCTTTTTTCACATTTGTTCAATTGAATTTTATATCTATCTGAATGCGCTTTTACTTTTTTTGCTAAATTAATTACTTTTTTATTTCGCTTATAATTTTTATAATTTCCCCAACCCTCATGATAGGCAATATACTGTTTAAAAGAATCTTTCATTGAGATTTTAAGTAATTTAGAGGATTTCGAAGTGTACCATCCTATAAAATCAACGCTATCCTTATACCTGGTTCTTAAAGCCAATGGGTTATTTGTCTCTTTTTTATATTGTTTCCATGTACCTTTTACAGCTTGAGAGTAACCAAAAGAACTAGACGGTCTTTTAAAAGGAATTACTTTAAAAATTTTTTGTCTTTTAGGTTTTGCCAACCAATCAAAATCGGACTCCATTTTTATTATTGCAAGTTGTATATAAATTGGGGTTCCCCACTTTTTTTCTGTTTTTTTTGAATATTTATACCAAAGGTATCTTTCAGAGAAAATTGAACAACCGCTTTGAGTATTTTTAGGAATCGATGAGCAAGATGTTAACAAAAAAGAAATAAATACTAAAAAAATTATTTTACTTTTTAACATTTTTTCTCCAGTCCCAAGGCATATCAAATGTACCTTTCCATAGCCCAAGTTCCTCCCTTTTAGCCTCTCTTTCAGCACTTAAATATTTTTTTGAATATTTTTTATAAGCTACTGCATAGCCCAACCTAACCATCCTAGAATTAATATTAATTTTATTTTTATAACAAGTTCCTAAAATTCTATTATATCTATCAATTCCCTCGACTTTGCAGCTAATGTTATAATTTTTAGTATAACCCTGTAGTTTTTTTTTTGAAATTTCTCCACACTTATAGTTTTTATTAAATGAAAAAATAAATATGCTTAAGAAAGTTCTTTGACATAATTGTTTCATTTCAGGAGCATCTATTCCATGTAGTCGGATTTTCTTATTATCAATTTTTAAAGTGTCGCCATCAACTACTACTGCGGTTCCTTTAATTATTTCACTATTTGCAGGAATTACGAAAAATAAAAAAAATACAATTTTAATTAATAGATTTTTTTGCATAGAAATAAACAAATAAAAAAAGATATATAACTATTACACCCAAAAGATTTCCATTTAAATCAGAAAATTGGAAAGATCTGTTTGGAATAAAAATATGTAAAAACTCTAAAATTATTGAGGATGAAAATAAATAAATAGAGATTTTTTTTAAATTATCTTTATAAAACAAAAATAATCCAAAAAATGAAATAAACGCAAATGCAAATGTATGATTTGAGGAAAAATCAAAGATACTAAAACTAAAATCGTTTGTTAATTGAGGTTGTTTATTTAAATCACCATAAATTATTTTGCCCAGTATACTGCCGGGAAAAATATATAAAATGATGAATATTAGATTTACTAAATAAAAAAATAATTTTAACATGCTTATTAATTAATATAATAAATAAATTAATGAGTCATTTAATTTTAGTTAGACACGGACAAAGTGAATGGAACCTTCAAAAAAAATTTACAGGTTGGGTGGATGTTGATCTCACACCTGAAGGTAAATTAGAAGCATGTAAAGCTGGCGAAGCTATAAAAAATTTAAATATTAATATTGATAATTTTTATTCCTCTTTTCAAATAAGATCTATTAACACATTAAAGTTAATCCAAAATACATTAAGAGATAAAACGACACCAGAAAGGGCGTGGCAGTTAAATGAGAGACATTATGGGGCGTTAACAGGTTTAAATAAAGATGAAATGAAAAAAAAATTAGGAGAAAAAAAGATTCATGAATTTAGACGGTCGTGGGATTTAAGGCCAGATCCATTGAACAGAAATAGTCCATATCATCCTATCAATATGGCAATCTATAAAAGTTTAAAAAAAGAAGATATTCCAGACACTGAGTCTTTGAAAGATACTTTTGATAGAGTAGTTAAATACTTTAGAAACAACATCCAAGATAAAATCGATAAAAATAAAAATGTACTAATTTCAGCTCATGGAAATTCTATAAGATCTCTTTGTAAATATCTTTTTAATTTAGATAATAAACAAATTACCAAACTAGAAATTCCTACTGGGAATCCTCTCTTGATTCAATTTGATAAAAATAAAAAAATTTTGAGTTGTGAATATTTAGATAGTGATAGATCACAAGATTTAATTGTTTTTTAATAAACTTTCATAGACTTTAATATCAGTAACATGGATAAATTTATTTTTACTTTCAAAACCAAATAAATTATTTTCTTTGATTAAAGTATTCCAGACATTATTTATTGAAAATTTACTATTTGAAAAATTAGATAAAATTTTTTTATTCAGAATTTGGCACCCTGTATAAATAAAATCTCTTGGATTTTCTCTGCTCAATTTATTTATATTTAAATTAAAATCGCCATTTAAATTTTTATCGAAACTTAAATTTTTGTGAACAGTTAATAATATATTTTTGATGGTATGATTAAAATAAAGTTTCTCCATTTTTTTTATATATTCTAAGTAATTTTCATCCCAAAAAGTATCAGGATTTAAGACTAAAAAATCTTCCTCATCTAAGTTTTTAGTCATATTAAAAATTCCACCACCTGTATCTAAAATTTTCTCACCATCGTTAATAATATCTATTTCTAGTTTAAAGTTTTTATTAATTAAAAAATTCTCAATTTTTTTAGGTAAATAAAAGGTGTTTAATTTTACTTTTTTTATATTTAATTTTTCTACTAGATTTAAGGTATGTTCGAGTAAAGTTTTATTAAACAATTCCAATAATGGTTTTGGTTTATCAAGTGTTAAAGGGTTTAGCCTTTTTCCAAAACCAGCACATAATATGATAGCAGTTTTAATTTCCATATTTATTTCTAATTTTTTTTGGAAAATATTTGTGAAGAAAAATTATAAGATCTTTCAATAATTCATTATTTTGGCATCTCAAATCTATTAATCTCCATGTGTAAGGTATTAATTTTAAATATAATTTTTTGTTATCTCTTTTTGCTAATCTAGTAAATATTCCAATTATTTTAAGATTTCTTAGAACAGACAGAATTTCGAAATCATTTAAAAAAAAATTTTCATTTATATTTTTTTTATTTTTTTTTAAATAGAAATTGTAAATTTTTTTTTTAAAATTTTCTGATGTTTTATATCTTACATCATCAACTAAAGATACAAGATCATAAGCTTGATTGCCTATGACTGCATCTTGAGTATCAATAAAAGCTAATTTATTTTTAAAATACATAAGATTCGATACATGAAAATCTCTATGCACAAAAGTATCATTTTTAAGTTTCAATTTTTGTAGCAGATTTTTAATTTTTGTGACTAATATTTTATTTATTTTAGATTTATTTTTTCTTACATTTTCAGGAACATACCAGTCACAAAATAGTTTTGCTTCATTGAAAAGCATTTTATTACTATAAGTAGGTATTTTATAAAGCTGATTTTGAAAATTTTTTATTTTTTTTGTTTTTATCCCTTGCATTTTAATTAATAAGTCAATTATTTTCTCAAAAGTTGAAAATTTACTTTTTTTTCTTTTTATAACATCAAGCGCTGTTTCCTTTCCCAAATCCTTTACTTCAATAAAATTATTTTTGTATTCTTGATATATTAATTTAGGAGCAATAAATTTATTCATGATAAGAATTTTATTTATAGCATCGTAAATTAATAAGTTTTTTCTTTTTTCTTTTTTTGAGAAAATAATAATACTGCTTTTTGATTTTATTTTTTTTCTATAAAACTCTCTGAACGAGGCATCTCCTTTTATTTTATGAAGTTTATGGCTTATTTTTAACATTAAATATATGACCTTTTTTTTTGTTTCTAAATTCTAAAAATCTTTTTTCTGACTTAAAATTGTATTTAAAGAAAAGGTTATAATTATTGCCAATCTTTTTTTTGATTTTTTCTGGCCATTCAACAAATGTGAGAAAATTTTCTGTGTTTTCAAACATCCCTATATTTTTGATTTCTTCAGAATTTTTTATTCTAAATAAATCATAATGTCTAATTTTTATATCTTTGATTTCATACTCATTTAAAATACTAAAAGTCGGTGATGTAATCTCGCTTAATTTAATTTTTTTTTCTTTTTCTAAAGAATTAATCAAATATCTTACGAATGTAGTTTTGCCTGCTCCTATATCTCCATACAAAAAAACTATATCACCATGTTTCAATACTTTTGAAAATTTTTTAGCAATTTTAGCTGTTAGGCTTTCTTTTGATATTTCTATTTTGCTACCACTAGTAGCGATATGCATCTGGTTTATACGGACCTTCTGGTTTAACGCTTATATAATCTGCTTGGTCTTTTGATAAAGGAGTTAATTTAGCTCCAACTTTCTCAAGATGTAGCCTTGCAACTTTTTCATCTAAATGTTTAGGTAAAACATATACTTTATTTTCATATTTGTCCGAATTATTCCAAAGTTCAATTTGCGCTGTTACTTGGTTTGTAAAAGAAGCACTCATTACAAAACTTGGATGACCAGTTGCACATCCTAAGTTAACCAATCTTCCTTCGGCTAATAAAATAATTCTTTTGTTATCTGGAAAAGTAATTTCGTGAACTTGAGGTTTTATTTCATCCCACTTGTAGTTTTTAAGAGCCTCTACTTGTATTTCATTATCAAAGTGTCCAATATTACATAATATTGATCTATCTTTCATCGCTCTCATATGATCTGCTGTTACAATATCTTTATTGCCTGTAGCAGTAACAACGATATCTGCTTGTCCAATCATTTCATCCATTAAAACAACTTCATAGCCTTCCATAGCTGCTTGAAGAGCACAAATAGGATCAGTCTCAGTTACCATAACTCTTGCGCCACTCTGTCTTAAAGAAGCTGCACTTCCTTTTCCAACATCACCAAAACCTGCAACAATAGCGACTTTTCCTGACATCATTACATCAGTTGCTCTTTTAATTCCGTCAACTAAGCTCTCTCTACATCCATATAAGTTATCAAATTTAGACTTAGTAACTGAGTCGTTTACATTGATTGCTGGTACTAAAAGTGTTCCTTGTTCTTCCATTTTTTTCAAAGCTAAAACACCAGTTGTAGTTTCCTCACTTAAGCCTTTTATATCTTTCATTAAATTTTTATAATCTTTGTGCATTAATGCAGTTAAATCACCACCATCATCCAAAATCATGTTTGGCTTCCAGTCCTTTTTACCTTCAATTGTTTGTCTTACACACCACCAATATTCTTCCTCCGTTTCACCTTTCCACGCGAAAACTGGTATTCCAGCTTTTGCGATAGCGGCGGCGGCATGATCCTGCGTGGAAAAGATATTACATGATGACCATCTAACTTCGGCTCCTAAATCAACAAGAGTTTCTATCAAAACAGCTGTCTGGATAGTCATATGTAAGCATCCTAATATTTTTGCACCCTTAAGAGGTTTTTTACCTTTGTATTCTTTTCTTAAAGCCATTAATCCTGGCATTTCTGTTTCTGCTAATGAAATTTCTTTTCTTCCAAATTCTGCTTCGGATATATCTTTAACTTTATAATCGGTCATAAGGTGGAATGTTTAACAACATATTATTGATTAATCAACTTTACTTTAAGCATTTGGGAAAATAATCTCAATTTTAGCACCTTTTTTGTTCAAATTATTCCCTGCGATGATTTTCCCACCATGCAAATCTATTAAATTTTTTACAATATTTAAACCCAAACCAGAATGTTCACCAAATTTTTCAGGTCTGTTACTATAAAATCTTTTAAATATTTTACTTGTATCTTTTTCCTTAAATCCAATTCCCTCATCGATAACATCTAGTGTAATTTTTTTATTTTTATCTTTGCTTAATTTTACAATTATCTCCTTGTTATCCTCACTAAAAGAAATCGAATTTTCTAAAAGATTGGCTAAAATTTGTTCAATTCTATTTTCGATACCGTATATCTCAAATTTTTTATATTGATTGTTTATCTCTAATGATATTTTAATTCCCCGTTTGGGTAGATAAATACTGTTAAAATCATCAACAACTGAGTTCACTATTTCTTTTAGATCTATTTTATTCATTTGCTCTTTTGTTATTGCTACCTCATCTTTTAACATTTGAGAATAATCTGTGATTAGCCTTTCTATTCTTTCAACATCATGACTCAAAATATTAACTAATTTATCTCTTTGGTTTTTATCTTCAGTCTCAGATATAATTTCAGATGCACTTTTAAGAGACGCTAAAGGATTTCTTATTTCATGCACTAAGTCTGTTGAAAAATTTTCTGCAGTATTAACTCTATTTTGAAGTTCTTGGGTCATATCTTCAAGTGAGTTTGTTAATATTCCAAGTTCATCTTTTCTTTTTTTAAGATTTTCAATCTTTGTTTTTTTATCACTCTTGCTTTTTATTATTTTAGTATAATCAACTAAGTTTCCTATTGGTTTAAGAAAAAATCTATTCAGAACAATGGAAAATACAAGAATTACGATCGCGACTAAAATTGCAGTTCTTATTATGAAAATTTTTCTCTCATCTATTGCTGATTTAATTTCATTTGAGTTTTCCGATATTAATATGTATCCAACGTTCTCATTATTTAACGAAACGTTTTTAATAGTTGTTAGAACATACCTATCGTAAAATTCCTGAGTTAACGTATAAGGTCTTCCATAATCTCTGGAAGCTGTATAATTATCTACAATTTCTTTAATTGTTAATATTTTTTTACCACCACTATCTTTTTTAACCTCAATTTCGACTTTTTTCTTATTTGTAAGATCTTCAAATTCTACAACATCTAATCTTTGAGAGAAGGAACGTGGATCCAAATCTAATGTATCTGTATCAGCAATTAGATTATTTTTAACATCAATGAATATAACTCTATCAAGATTTTGAAATAGAAAACGTGTTGATAGCAGAAATTTTTTAATATCTTTTTCATTGAATTCAATACTTAATCTTTGCAAATGATCAATTGTATTGTCAATAACTCTAATATGATTTGAAGTTTTTTTTTTTATTAACCCTGGTTGTATACTCTTTAGATAAACCAAAGTTAAAATACCAATAATTATAAAAACAATTAGATTAATGAAAAGAAATTTTCTTAATATTGAAAGGTCCTTTATTAAAGATACCATATTTAACTAACATTCCACCTGTAACCACTACCATAGCGAGTTTCTATTGCGGAAAAACTTGTATCAACCTTTTTAAATTTCTTTCTTATCCTTTTAACATGACTGTCTATAGTTCTATCTTCAATATCTGTATCTTCTCTATATGCAATATCCATTAACTGTGATCTTTCTTTAATAATTCCAGGTCTTTTTGCAAGTTCTTGTACAATTAAAAATTCTGTTGTTGTAAGTTTGTCAGGCAGCTGTTTCCCACCCCACTCACACTCAAGTTGTGATGGGTCAAGTTTCAGCTTTCCATGTGATATAATATTTTTATTTTCTTCAATATTAGTTTGAGTTTTTTTTCTTAGCTGAACCCTTATTCTTTCGATTAAAACTTTAATTGAAAATCCACCTGATTTTTTAACAAAATCATCTGCACCTAACTTAAGTCCTAACAATTCATCTATTTCATCATCTTTAGATGTCAAAAATATCACTGGCATAGATGTTTTTTTTCTCAATTTTTTCAATAGTTCCTCACCGTCCATTTTTGGCATTTTAATATCAATTATTGCTAAATCTGGTGGTTGCCTCGTTAGTCCAATTAAGGCACTCTCTCCGTCTAGATATGTTTGAACTTTAAATCCTTCTTTTTCTAGAGCTATACTTATACTAGTAAGTATGTTCCTATCATCATCTATTAATGCTATTGTTTGTGTCATTAATACTATTAAAAATACTAAATTGTTCTAATTTGGGCAAGAAATCTAATCAATGAAGTATACCCCAATTTTCACCAGTATTTACATCTACTGTTAAAGGAGTTGAAAATGTGTGTAAATCGCTATCTTTGACACTTGCCATTTCATTAATAATCAATTTTACTAAATTCTTCTCTTCATTTATCGGTATTTCAAAAATTAATTCATCATGAATTTGCAGTAACATTTTGCATTGATTATTTTTTGTTTGCTCAAATTTTTTGTTAAGCCTTATCATTGCCAATCTCATTATTTCTGATGCAGATCCTTGTATAGGGGCATTAATTGCAGCCCTCTCTTGAAAATTTCTGACATTGAAATTTTTGTCATTTATACCTGATATGTGACTTCTTCTTCCAAAGATATTATTAACATACCCACTTTTTCTACAAAATTTTATTGTTTTACTCATATAATCTTTTATCTCTGGAAATCTTAAAAAATAAGAATTTAAAAATTCCTGTGCTTCTTGGTTTGATACCATTATTTGTTTTGCTAAACCATATTGGGATATACCATAAATAATTCCAAAATTAATTGCTTTTGCTTTTCTTCTCATGTCAGCATTTACTTTTTTGATATCACAATTGAAAATTTGACTAGCTGTTAGTGAATGGATATCTTGATTATTTTTAAAAGCTTTTTTCAATTCTTTTACATCAGCTAAATCTGCTAATATTCTCATTTCTATTTGGTTATAGTCAGCTGATATTAGTTTTTTTCCTTTCTCAGCAATAAATGATTTTCTTATCTCTTTTCCATCCTCTGTTTTTATTGGTATATTTTGTAAATTGGGATCACTTGATGCTAATCTACCTGTTGTAGTCGCTGCAAGAAGAAAGGATGTATGAACTCTTTTTGTTTTTGGATTTATATGTTCTTGAAGTGAGTCTGAATAAGTATTTTTTAATTTTGATATTTGTCTCCAATCTAAGACAAGTTTTGGTAACTCATTTCCTTTGAAAGCTAAATCCTCAAGAACAGAAGCACTAGTNGCAAAACTACCTTTTTTTGTTTTCTTTAATGTAGAAATTTTTAATTCATTATATAATATTTCTCCTAATTGTTTTGTGGAGGCAATATTAAATTCTTTTTTAGATATTTTGAAAATTTTTTGTTCTAAATCCTTAATTTTTTTTTCAAATTTTTTAGATAAAATTTTAAGAAATTTATCATCTACTTTAATTCCTGCTATTTCCATACCTGCCAAAATTTTAATCATAGGTTTTTCAAAAATTTCATAAATATTTAATAATTTTTCTTTGTTAAGATTTATTTTGAGAATTTTATATAATCTTAAAGTAATATCTGCATCTTCTGCGGCATATTCTAAAGCTTTTTTTATATCTACGTCTTTAAAATTAATTTGTTTTTTACCAGTTCCAACAAGATCTTTATAAGAAATTGGTTTATGACCTAAATGAATTTCAGATAATGTATCCATGTTATGACGATTTTTTCCTGCGTCTAAAACATAAGAAATTAACATCGTATCTTCTAGTGAGTTTAGATTTACGCCATTGTGGTAAAAAATAATGTAATCAAATTTAATATTTTGTCCGATTTTTTTTATTGATTGATCTTCTAAGATCGGTCTTAATTTATTTATGACTTTTTTCTTATCAATACATTTCCCAGATGTATGAGAAATAGGAATATAACACGCCTTGCCAATTTTTGTTGATATTGAAATTCCCACTAATTCAGCTTGGTGAGGGTCTAATGATGTAGTCTCTGTATCAATTGCAAACTCACCATTTTCCTCAGCTTCATGTATCCATTCATCTAATTCATCAATTTGGTCGATAAGTTTATAGTTTTTTGTATTAATTTTATCACTTTGTTCAAACGAATATGTAGTTTCATCTTTTTTAAATTTTGGTTCTCCATAAGTTGAAATTGCGCTGCTTAATAACCTATTAAATTCCATTTCCCTTAAAAAATTAAAAAGCTTATCTTTATCCACTTCTTTTAAAATGAAATTTTCTAATCTTTCTTTTACCGGAACATCCTTTTTAAGAGTAACTAACTTTTTACTTATAAGTGCTTTTTCTTTATTTTCTAAAATTGTTTCCCTTCTTTTATTTTGTTTTATCTCGGTTGCTTTTTGTAAAAGATTTTCTAAGTTTCCATATTTGTTAATTAGTTCGGCAGCAGTTTTAACTCCTATACCGGGCACACCAGGTACATTATCACTGCTGTCCCCAGCTAATGATTGAACATCAATTACTTTATCAGAAGTTACACCGAATTTATCTTGTACATCTTCCTCTTTTATAAATTTATTCTTCATTGGGTCATAAATTCGAACACCCTTTTTATAAAGTTGCATCAAGTCTTTATCAGATGAAACAATTGTTACTTTGGCTCCAATTTTTAAAATTTGATCAACATATGTTGCTATTAAATCATCAGCCTCATAGTTAAGCATTTCTATAGATGGTAAATTAAATGCTAAAACTGATTTCCTTATAAAATCAAATTGAGGTATTAAATCATCAGGCGCATCTGACCTATTTGCTTTATAATCTTTATAAATCTCATTTCTAAAATTTTTTCTAGCTGAATCAAATATAACTGCAAAATGTGATGGTCTGTCTAAATTTTCTTTCGACTTTGAGTCCTCTAATAATTTAAATAACATGTTGCAAAATCCGCTAACTGCACCTGTTGGCATTCCATCACTTTTTCTTGTTAATGGAGGAAGTGCATAATAAGCTCTGAATATATATCCAGATCCATCAATTAAATAAAAATGATCAGTTTTTTTAATTTTGGTCATTAAAGTTTAGCTTCGTTTATATCTATGTTATAAATTTATAATTTAATATGGAAAAAAAAAACGTTTTATCAGTAAAAAATTTAAGCAAAATATATTCAAAAAACGGCTCTACAACAATTAACGCATTAAATAATTTAAACTTAGAGGTGAAAGAGGGAGAAATTTTTGGTCTTTTGGGTCCAAACGGTGCAGGTAAATCAACTTTTATAAATATTCTTGCAGGAACCGTAATCAAAACTTCAGGAACAGTAAATGTTTGGGGTTTTGATTTAGATAAAAATCCACGGCAAGTTAGAGCGTCAATTGGAATTGTGCCACAAGAGGTTAACTTAGATCCTTTTTTTAGCCCAAGAAAACTTCTTGAATTACTCGCGGGTATGTATGGAATAAAAAAAAAAGATCGTATTACTGATGATATTCTGAAGTTAGTAGCATTGGACAAACAGTCAGATAGCTATGCAAGAAGTCTTTCTGGTGGAATGAAAAGAAGATTGTTAATTGCAAAAGCATTAGTTCATCAGCCACCGATATTATTTTTAGATGAACCAACTGCTGGAGTTGACTTAGAGCTAAGACAAAATCTGTGGGAAAATGTCAAACTTTTGAATGAACAGGGAGTAACAATAATACTGACTACGCACTACTTAGCAGAAGCTGAGGAAATGTGTGATAGAATTGGAATTTTGAGCAAAGGAAATTTGGTAGCTTTAGATGGTACAAAAAATTTAATTGATAAAATTAAGACAAAAATAGTTACTTTCACGACAGACAAAAAACTTGATGTAAATAAGATTGATCAAAATAAATTAAAAATAATATCTAATAATAATAATAAAATTACTGTGTCCTATGATAAAAGCCTTATGAAAATTGAGGATATTTTTTTGTATTTTTCGAATCAAAATATTAGAATATTAGATATCACGACTGACGATGCAGACATTGAAGATGTTTATTTAGGTCTAACAAAAAACTAGATTATTTATTATAAAATAGTAATATAAATTATGGATAGAGTTAAAATTTTAAATAATAATAAAGTCTTAAAAATAGTCTCTATACTAATTTTGGGATCATTACTTTTAACTATTTCAGCAAAAATTAAGATACCTTTTTATCCTGTTCCAATGACAATGCAAACTTTTGTAGTAATATTTTTAGGTCTTGCCTTTGGTTCAAAGTTAGCTACTGCAACTGTAGGAATATATTTAATTGAAGGTTTAATTGGATTACCAGTATTTTCTAATTCTCCCGAAAAAGGTGTTGGACTTGTTTATTTTACTGGCCCTACAATGGGATATTTAATTGGTTTTTTATTTACTGCTTATTTTGCTGGATATCTAAATTTTAAAACTAATTTTTTAATTATTTTTTCAAAGTTAGTTTTTGTAGTTTCGTTTATATATATATTTGGGTTAATTTGGCTTGGAATTTTAATTGGATGGGATAAACCGATTTTGGAGTTAGGTGCATATCCATTTTTATATGCTGAGTTGTTTAAAATACTAATTTTAACTCTGATTGCTAAAAAAATTATAAATCTAAAAAACTTTATTTAGGAGATCTTTTAGATAATATCCTTTGTAAAGTCCTTCTATGCATCTTTAACCTTCTAGCAGTTTCAGATACATTTCTNTTGCAAAGTTCAAACACTCTGTGAATGTGCTCCCATTTAACTCTGTCAGCTGACATAGGATTTTCGGGAGGCTGAGCTTTAGTTTTAGGATCCGCTAATAGTGCCTTTTCAACATCCTCTGCATCTGCAGGTTTTGCTAAATAATCTATTGCTCCCTCTTTAATTGCTGCAACTGCTGTAGGGATGTTTCCATACCCAGTTAACATAATAATCCTACTTTCAGGATTTGATGTTTGAATTTCTTTTACAACCTCTAATCCATTTCCATCTCCCAGCCTTAAATCTACCACAGCGAATGCTGGTTTTTTTGATTTTACACTCTCGATACCTGCTTTTACACCTTGAGCTTGTGAAACCGCGAAACCCTTTTTTTCCATTGCTCTAGCCAATCTCTCTCTGAATGGATTGTCATCGTCTACTATTAGCAACGAATTGTCTTTAAAATCAGTTATTTTTTGCATAGAACTCATATGCCAAATATATAGTGCTTCAATCAATTATTTCAATGGTTCAAAGTAGTGGATAAATATATGAAATAATTGCTTTACATTACTCAACTAATCTCATAATCAGACTCTTAAATTACAAATTTGCATATTAGATATGCAAATTTTTTTTGTTAAATTTTTTTTGAGGGGCTATGAAATGGAAAAATTTAAAAATGTTGATAAGCTTGTAAGTCAACTTAAACCATCTAATCCAGTTTACTGCATTAGAGGTGAAACACTAAAAAAAGCTTCAAAATATTTCCAAAAAAACTTTAAAGGCAAAATTCTTTATGCTGTAAAAACAAATCCAAATAAATTTGTTCTCAAAACGCTTTATGAGTCTGGGATTATAAATTTTGACATTGCCTCAATTAAAGAAATTAAAACAATAAAGGAAATAGCTCCTGAAGCTAAGTGCCATTACATGAATACTGTAAAAAGTAGAGAAAGTATAAAAGAAGCTTATTTTAATTATGGTATTAGGTCATTTTCTTTAGATACAAAAGATGAACTAATTAAAATTTTAGACTCAACAAATAAAGCAAAAGATTTGGAGTTGTTTGTAAGAATATCTGTTTCAAATGAGCATGCAGAGATAGATTTATCAAAAAAATTTGGAGCTGTTAATTCTGAAGCAATTGGGTTATTAAGACTTGCAAAACAACATTCAAAAAAAATAGGCTTAAGTTTTCATGTCGGCTCTCAATGTATGCATCCAATTTCATACGTTAAAGGAATTGATGAAATTAATAATATTATAAAAAAGACTAAAATCGAACCTGATTATATAAACGTTGGTGGCGGCTTCCCATCTATCTACCCTGATCTTATACCTCAACCACTTAAAAAATATTTTGATGAAATAGAGAAAAGTCTTTCAAAACTTCAATTACGAAAAAAACCTGAAGTTATTTGTGAACCTGGTAGAGCACTAGTTGCTGAGAGTGGATCAACAATCGTTAAGGTAGTTCTTAGAAAAAAAAATAAACTTTATATTAATGATGGTACCTATGGATCTCTTTTTGACGGCGGAGTTCCAAACTTAGTTTTTCCATCTAGAATGATTTCAAATGGAAGACAAATTTCAAAAAAGCTAACAGCTTTTGATTTTTATGGCCCTACTTGTGATAGCATGGATTATATGAAGGGTCCTTTTGTTTTACCGAACAATATTAAAGAGGGTGATTATATTGAACTTGGTCAATTAGGTGGATATGGATTAACTTTCAGAACACAATTCAATGGTTTTTATTCTGACGAAATTTACGAATTAGAAGACAAACCAATTATGTCAATGTATGAAGGCGGCTCTAAGAGTGAGTTTTTAGTTGCCTAAATGTCTAGCAAAAAAAACTTAGGTCATAACAGCAAAAAAGACTTTCTAAAAAAACCAGTAGAACATATTGACATAACGTCTTTTGACTCAACAAAAATTATCCAATCAATGGAAAAAATGTCTTTTGTATCTAGAGAAACTGCAAATGCAGCGAAAATATTTAATGATATGATCAATGACAAAAACTGCACAATTTTTTTAACTCTTGCTGGATCAACATCTGCCGCAGGATGTATGAACATTTATAAAGATTTGGTAAAATTTAATATGGTAGATGCAATAGTGGCGACAGGAGCATCTATAATTGATATGGATTTTTTTGAAGCTTTAGGATTTAAGCATTATCAAGGATCACAATTTCAAGATGATACTGAGTTAAGAAAAAATTATATAGATAGGATTTATGACACTTATATTGATGAAGATGAGTTGCAAATATGCGATAAAAAAATATGTGAAATTGCAGATAATTTAGAACCTAAAAGCTATACCTCTCGAGAATTCATTCATGAAATGGGTAAATATTTGAAAAAAAACTCAAAAAAAAAAGAATCTCTTATTGAAACAGCATACGACTATAATGTTCCAATTTTTTGCCCAGCTTTTACTGACTCAAGTGCTGGATTTGGTCTGGTTATGCATCAGGAAAAAAATCCTAACAAACATTTAACTATAGACTCTGTTAGGGAATTTAGGGAACTTACAGAAATTAAAATAAGGTCAAAAGGCTCAGGATTATTTATGATTGGTGGTGGAGTACCAAAAAATTTTATTCAAGATACTGTAATTTGTGCTGAACTTTTAGGTAAAGAAGTTGATATGCATAAATATGCTGTTCAAATTACCGTTGCTGACTCACGTGATGGTGCATGCAGTAGCTCAACCTTGAAAGAAGCAAGTTCTTGGGGAAAAGTAGATATTACTAAAGAACAAATGGTTTTTGCTGAAGCAACATCTGTTCTTCCTCTNATTGCAAGCAATGCTTACCATAAAGGAAATTGGAAAAATAGAGACAGAAGAAATTTTGCAAAAATATTTGGATAAAAAATTGGATTATCTATCAAATAAAAATGGGTTTCTCGGTGTTGATAATAAATTCAACTTTTCACCAAAAGTTGTTGTTGTTCCATTTGGTTTAGAAAAGACAGTCAGTTATGGAGGAGGAACAAAAAATGGACCTCGAGAAATTATTAAAGCATCTCATCAAGTTGAGCTTTACGACGAGGAACTTAATTGTGAACCATACAAAAAAATTGGTATAAAAACTCTTAAACCCTTCAAAATAGATAAAAATATTCGGGCAGCCTTAAGAAAAATTTCTAATATTAATTCCCTACTTTTAAAAAAAAAACTTTTTCCTTTAACTTTAGGAGGTGAACACTCTATTACACCTGGTTGTATAGAGCCTTTTACTAAAAATTTTAAAAAACTATGTATTTTACATTTTGATGCTCATGCGGATTTAAGACAAAGCTACAATGGTGAAAAATTTTCTCATGCATCTGCTATTAGAAGGTGTCTAGATTACAAAAATGTTTCTATTATATCTTTTGGAATTAGAAATATATCTGAGTCTGAAGTTAAATATTTAAATAAAAATAAAAGTAGAATAAAAATATTTTGGGCTAAAGATAAAAGTAAGTGGAACTTACAAAATTTTAAAAAACATATTAAAAATAAAAATGTTTATTTGACCTTTGATGTTGATGGATTTGATTCTAGTATTATGCCAGCCACTGGTACGCCTGAGCCTGGGGGATTGTTTTGGGATGAAACACTCAATATTTTAAAAATAGCAGCAAGAAATTCTAATATAGTTGGTGGAGACATAAATGAACTATCTCCAATTAAAGGTTTTAATTCATACAACTTTCTTGTGGCTAAATTAGCCTATAAAATTCTTTCATATAAATTTTTGTTATAGTTATTAAATTAGACTGGTTTAAAAGTCCCTAAAAGTAATCTGAAAGGTATTAACATGACTAAAGTTACAAATAGTTTAATTGCTAAATCTCCTAATGATAGAGTAAACCATGGCACACCAGTTGCATAAAATGATATTGAGAAGAACAAAAAAGTATCAACTGTAGATCCTATTACAGAGGAACTTAATGGTGCTACATACCAACTTTTTTCTCTTAGTTTATCAAATATTTGTACATCTAAAAGTTGAGCTACAATAAAAGCTGTTCCAGAACCTATTGCAATCCTTACTGAAATAAGATCAGAAAAATTTGTTGAAAAGAAAAGAGTAAAAGATATTCCAACCACAAAACCAAAGTAAACAATTTTTCTAGCTATTTGTTTTCCGTATGATCTATTTGCTAAATCTGTAATTAAAAAGGCTATTGGATAAGTAAAGGCCCCGTAGGTAAGAATGTCTTGCAAACCATAATATTTTACTGGAAATTGGACTAGGTAATTAGAAGATAAAACTACTAACCCCATTAAAAAAGATAAGGCTATAAATACTCGACTCATGTCTTATGCAGATTTGCTTAATAGACTTTTTTTTATTTTTTTTAATCTTGGAGATAAATCTCTTAATTTAGCTGATTTTACAAACTGATCGAAACTACCTTTTTTATCTACTGATCTAACTCCAGCATTTGAAACTGTTAGTCTTATATTTTTTTTTAAAATATCACTTTTAAATCTTACTTTTTTTAAATTTGGAAGGAATCTTCTTTTTGTTTTATTATTAGCGTGGCTTACTTTGTGACCCTTGAGAGGTATTTTTCCAGTTAATTCACATTTTTTAGACATAAAAATATGATTGTATAGGCTTAACTAAGTTACCAGTCAAGATTATTTTTTACTTCCTACTATCTCAGATATATTTGTTACACCTTGTTTTTTAAATATATTATTTAAGTCTTCGCTGATTTTTTTTGCTATACCTGGTCCTCTATAAACCATTCCGGTATATAATTGAATTAATGATGCGCCGTTTATTATTTTATCATACGCACTATCTGCCGAGTCCACTCCACCTACACCAATTATTTTGACTTTTTTTTCCAAATTTTTAAAAAACTTATTAATTATTAAATTTGATTTTTTTGCAATTGGCTTACCAGATAAACCACCTTTTTCTAATTTATTTATATTTTTTAAAACATCTCTTGTTCTGTCACTTGTGTTAGATACTATTATTGCGGGTATATTATATTTTAAAATTAATTTAGAAATTTTTTCTATTTCTTGATCGTTTATATCAGGTGAAATTTTTAAGACTGTAGGAATCGAGGTTTTTAATGACGCTTTTTCTTGTTCAATTGCTTGAAGCAAGTCATTTAATTCACTCTCATTATGAAAACTTCTTAAATTTTCTGTATTAGGTGAAGAAATATTTATAGTTAGATAATCAGCCAATTCATAAAATTTTCGTAAACCAATTAGATAATCATTAATTCTATCTTTTGTGTCTTTGTTTGGACCTATATTTATTCCAAATAAACCTTTTGGAGGATTTAATCTGATTCTGGACTGAATTAGATCTGCACCTGAATTATTAAATCCTAATCTATTTATTAAAGCTTCATCTTCTTCAAGCCGAAAAACTCTAGGTTTTGGATTTCCAGACTGCTTTAAAGGAGTGATCGTCCCTACCTCAACAAAACCAAATCCTAATCTAAAAATTGAATTATAAACTTCTGCATCTTTGTCAAAACCTGCTGCAAGACCAATTGGATTTGGTATTTTTTTATTGAATATTTCAGTCTCTATATGTTTAAAATTTTGCTTTTGATTTCTTGGCATTAAATTAAATTTTAAGGCTTGTATTGCTAAATTATGAGCAGTCTCTGGATCAAACTTAAATATAAATGGTCTTATTTTTCCAAACATCACATTATCTTTTCTTTAATTAAATTTTGAGTCTCTTTCACGCCAAAAAAACTTATAAAGAACCCAATCCTTGGCCCATTTTCATCACCAAAAACAACTTCGTAAATTAATTTGAACCAATCTCTTAAATTATCTTTATAGCCATTTTCTTTACCAACAGAAAAAATTTTTGTCTGTATATCCTCTGGAGTCATTTTATCATTACATTCATCTAATGCTTTAACTAATGACATTAATACTTTTTTTTCATCGCTATTTGGAGTTTTATATTTTTTATTAGGTGAAATAACATCTTTATAATACTTTATTGCATAATCTACTAGTTTATCAAATATTGGGAACTCTTTTTCGTTGAGATTTGTTTTATATTTTTTAACAAATTTCCATAGTAAATCTTTTGAGTCAGCGTTACTTGTTTCAACAAGATTTAAAAGCATTGAGAAACTCATTATGTTATTTTCNTTTGGGATATTTCCATTATGCACATGCCAAACTGGGTTCATTAATTTTTGAAGATCGTTTTGTTTTTTTCCCTTTTCAATAAACTCGAGGTATTCATCTACTGCTTTTGGAACTATTTCTTTATAAAGTTTTTTAGCCCTTTTTGGGTTTTGATACATAAATAATGATAAACTTTCAGGTGAGGCATAGTTTAACCATTCATCTATTGTAATTCCATTTCCTTTTGATTTAGATATTTTTTCACCCTTTTCGTCTAAAAAAAGCTCATAAGCGAAACCACTGGGATTTTTTTTTCCAATTAGCTTAATTATTTTAGAAGATAAGATTGCACTTTCAATTAAATCCTTACCATACATTTCAAAATCAACATCAAGAGCATACCACCTCATTGCCCAATCGACTTTCCATTGAAGTTTACAATTTCCATCTAAAATACTTTTTTCTAATTTTTTTCCATTATTGTTAAAAATGATTTTTGATTTTTTTTCATCAATTTCTAGAACGGGTATTTCTAATACTTTGTTTGTTTCCGGACAAATCGGTAAAAATGGGGAATAGGTTTTTTGTCTCTCCTTTCCTAATGTTGGTAAAATAATTGACATGATGCCATCATAATTTTTTAAAATTAATTTTAAAGTTTCGTTAAAAATTCCATTTCTATAAAGTTCAGTTGAACTTTTAAATGTATACTTAAAATTAAATTTGTTTAAAAATTTTTTTAGTAATTCATTGTTATGTTCCCCAAAACTTTTATATTTTTGAAAAGGATCGGGAACACTAGTTAATGGTTTATGCAAATTATCTTCTAAAATTTTTATATTAGGTATATTGTCTGGTACTTTTCTTAATCCATCCATATCATCAGAAAATGTAATTATTTCTTTTGGTATTTCGGTAATTTTATCAAGGGCATTTACCACCATAGAGGTTCTGGCAACTTCCCCAAAAGTTCCAATATGTGGTAAGCCGCTTGGGCCATACCCAGTTTGTAAAATAATTTTCCCTTTTTTCTCTATATATGCTTTTCTTTCTCTAAGGATTTTTTTAGCCTCAATAAAAGGCCATGCTGCAGTTTTTTCTAAATTTTCTTTATCTATCACAAACAATCTTAAAAATTCGTATATTTAGTACTTTTATTAATTCTTATAATGTTGAAATTTATTTACCATAAAATAATGTTCAAACAAAATGTCCAATTATAAAACAGTTTTTTTTACACTAGGTATTTTACAGATAATACTTGGAATTTTTATGATTATTCCAATAACTGTACAATTTATATTTGGTGAATTTGACTCATCATTTATCCTAGCCTTAATTATCACCATTATATTTGGGACACTTTTTATTATTACAAATTTAGATTACGATAAAAAACTGGACCTGCAACAAGCTTTTTTACTTACCTCTTTATCTTGGATTACAGTTGCAATTTTTGGATCACTTCCAATTTTTTTTTCAAGTTTAGACTTATCTTTTACAGACTCATTTTTTGAGAGTATGTCAGGTATAACTACGACAGGTTCAACTATAATTGCAAATCTTGAAAGTGCACCAAAAAGTATATTGCTTTGGAGAGCTATACTTCAGTGGTTAGGAGGGATTGGTATAATCGTTATGGCAATAACTCTTATGCCAATAATGAACGTTGGTGGAATGCTATTATTTAAAGTTCTTAATACAGACTCCTCAAATGAAATTTTGCCATCATCTAAAGAAATATCGATAAAACTTATTCTGATTTATTTAGGTTTAACATTTGCTTGTAGCTTTTCTTATAAGATATTTGGAATGAATATTTTTGACAGTATTACTCACTCGATGACAACCATAGCGACTGGTGGTTTTTCAAATTACAACCAATCTATTGGTCATTTTAATAGTGCTAAAATTGAATTTACTTCTATTATTTTTATTTTAATGGGTAGTATTCCATTTATTGCTTACGTGAAATTTATTAATGGAAATCGAAAAATATTTGTCAATGACACCCAAATTCAGACTTTTTTAAAATTAATTTTAATATCTATTTTAATCTTATTTCTTTATTTATTTTTAAAAAATGGGAAAGTAGTATTCTTAGACTTTCGATCAATTATTTTTAATATTGTATCTATATTAACAGGAACAGGTTATGTATCTGGAAATTATGATAAATGGGGAAGTTTCCCACTTCTATATTTTTTAATTTTAATGTTTATTGGTGGGTGCGCTGGATCAACTACGTGTGGTATAAAAATTTTCAGAGTTCAAATACTTTATAAATTTGTTGTTAATCAATTGAAAAAATTTATTTATCCAAGAGGTATATTTGTTATTAAATATGAAAATAGCACTGTTAACGATAAGTTTTTAGCATCAATAATTTCTTTTATTTTTTTGTACATTATAATTTTTTTTATAATAACAGCATTATTATCTTTAACTGGGCTTGATTTTATTACCTCAATTTCTGGAGCAGCAACTTCAATATCAAATGTTGGTCCAGGATTGGGTTCTGTAATAGGATCTAATGGTAATTTTTCAAGTTTACCAGATTTATCTAAATGGGTATTAAGTATAGGAATGATATTAGGAAGATTGGAATTATTCGCGATTTTAATTCTATTTCTTCCTTCATTTTGGAAAAAATGATCACTTTTAAAAAGCATAAAAAATTTTCAGATCTTTTTANCTATTATTTTGAAAAGAGAATGATTAAAATTTTACTTCTTGGTGCGATAAGTGGATTTCCTTGGGTAATTATTGGAAGTAGCTTGAGCTTATGGTTAAAAGAAGATGGCCTATCAAGAACAACCATTGGATGGGCGGGCTTAATTTTTGCCGTTTATGCTTTTAATTATCTCTGGGCTCCTTTAATTGATCGAATATATATTCCATTCTTAACAAAAAAAATCGGACATAGAAAATCTTGGATATTTTTGATGCAAACAATGATTTTGATTTGTTTACTTCTCTGGAGTTTAATAGATCCAACTTACAACTTAACCTTCGTTATTGGAATTGGCTTAGTAATTGCCATTGCCTCCTCAACTCAAGATATAACAGTAGATGCTCTAAGAATTGAACAAATTTCAAAAAATGAGAAAGAATTAATGGCAGCTGGTGCTGCTGTTGCGGTAGTGGGTTGGTGGACAGGTTACAAACTCGGAGGTGTGATAGCTTTAAATTTAGCAGAATATTTTGAAAATCTAGGTATCATTAACTACTGGCAAATGTCCTTTGTTGGTCTTGGTTTAATAGTGATATTATTTAATATCGGGCTTCTTTTTATAAAAGAAAAAGATTTTAATTCAAAAAAGAATAATCAAAACCAGTTAGATAAAAAGATAATAAAAAGTTTAAAAGTAAATAATATACTTGTAAGAATTACAGCTTGGATTTCATCAACAATTTCTGGACCACTAATCAATTTTTTTAAGAAAAATGGTTTTAAAATAGCTCTTAGTATTTTATGTTTTATTTTTTTATTTAAGATAGGTGAGGCATTTTTGGGAAGGATGTCGGTTATTTTTTATAAAGAAATAGGTTTTTCTAAATCTGATATTGCATTGTATTCAAAAACTTTTGGATGGGTTACGACTGTCATTTTCACATTATTAGGAGGCCTGTTTGCAATAAGATCAGGTGTAATAAAGTCAATGTTTTTTGCTGGGATATTAATGGCTTCGACAAACCTTCTTTTTACAATACTTGCCTGGAGTGAAAAATCTTATTTCCTATTTGCATTAGCCGTAATTCTTGATGATGTTGCAGCAGCATTTGCAACTGTTGCTTTTGTTGCTTTCATATCTCTTCTAGTTGATCGAAATTATACAGCTACCCAGTATGCACTTTTAGCATCTATTGGTACCGCTGGGAGGACGAGTCTTGCATCTTCCTCGGGTGCTTTAGTAGATTGGTTGAATGGAGATTGGGGAACTTTTTTTATTATAACTGCTTTAATGGTAATACCATCACTGTTCTTACTTTACAAAATAAAAGATAAAATAAATTTAAATGACTAAATACTGTTCTCAAGCAATAACTAAAAATATTTATAAATCTAATTCTGAAAAATCAGAAATAACCTCACAAATTTTATATGGAGAAAATTTTAAAATTATATCAAAAAGTGCAAATTGGCTCAAAATTAGTTCCTCTTTTGATAACTATAGAGGATTTATAAGAAATAATAATTACATAAAAGTAGTAAAAAACACACATAAATGTTTTAATTTGAAAACAAGGATTTATAAAATTAATAAATCAAAAAATTTTATCAAAACGAAATTTTTTTTACCATTTAATAGTAGAATTAAAGTAATTAGCGTTAAAAAGAAATTTGTAGAATTCCAAAAAAACAGATGGCTCAAAAAGAAATATTTAAAAAAAATAGGTCATAAAGAAAGAGATTTTTTCAAAATTTTAAAAAAATTTAATAATATTAAATATGTTTGGGGCGGAAAGTCTTACAAAGGTATAGATTGTTCTGCTTTAATTCAGCTATATTATCAATATAATAATGAATATTTTCCAAGGGATACAAAAGATCAAATTAAAACTAAAAAAGGTAAAAAAAGTCTAACTAAATTTCAAAAAGGTAATATTATTTATTGGAAAGGACATGTCGCAGTATGTATAAATTCAGAAAAATTAATACATGCTTATGGGCCTATGAAAAAAGTTATAATTATGAATACACATGAAACAATAGAAAGAATATATAAAACAGCAAAGCTTAAGGTAAAAAAAATCACGAAAATTTAAATGGATTTACAAGAAAAATTCAACATACTATTAACAAAATTTAATCTTGGTAAGTTTGACGAGGTTATTTTTGAGGCTACTTTAATGTCAAAAAAATATCCAGCTCAAGAGGTATTTATAAATCTATTATCACTTTCCTACCAGGCAAAAGGTGAATTCAATAAATCAATATTAATTTTAGAAGAAGCGTTAAAAAAAGGTAAAAAAAACTTTAATTTTTGGAATAATTTGGGTTTGGGTTATCTTAAAATAAAAAATTTTAATAAATCAGAGGAGTGTTTAATTGAAGCAAATAAATTGAATCCAAAATTTATAAATACTTTAAATAATTTGGGAAATTTATATGTTGAATTGAATAATTTTGATAAAGCAGAACTTTTTTTTAAAAAGGCATTAGAAATCAATGATAAAATAATAGAAACAAACTACAATCTAGCTACACTTTTACAATCAGTGGGTAGAATTGAAGATGCTAAGCATTTTTATAACAAAACATTGGATATAAACGAGAACTTTACCAGAGCTGATTTTGGTTTAGCAATGTTAGAAAAGTACGATTCTTCAAATAACCATATTAAAATTATGGAAAGTAAAACAAATAAAGAATTACATAAATCTAGCTATAAAGATTTATATTTTGCATTAGGAAAAGTTTATGAAGATATCGGCGATTTTGATAAATCCTTTTTGTATATAAAAAAAGGTAATGACATTAAAAAAGAGATTACGAATTATCAAATTGAAAAAGATAAAAAATTATTTGAGGAAATAATTTCCTTTCAAGAAAAAAATGAACTAAATAACAATTCAAAAGAAAATATGAAGAATGTAATATTCATACTTGGAATGCCAAGAACAGGAACATCAATGGTTGAACAAATTATATCAAATCACAGCGAAGTAGAAGGAGGTGGTGAAATCAGTTTACTCTCATTTTACCTTGATAGATTTTTTAATAATAAAAGTAAAAATCTGGACATAAATGAACATTTAAATTTAATTAAAAAAGAATATTTGAATTATTTAAATAAAATAACAAAATCAAAAATCATAACTGATAAAGCTCCTTTAAATTTCAGATGGATAGGAATAATAAAATATCTATTTCCGAATTGTAAAATTATACACTGTAAACGAGACCCCTTAGAGAGTAGTTGGTCAATCTTTAAAAATGAATTTGAAAGAGGTATGTTTTTTTCAAACACATTCGAAGATATTGCAGAGTTTTATCATTTATATAAAAATTTAATGGATTATTGGAAAAAAAAATTTGATGACAATATTTTTGACTTAAATTATGAGGATTTAATTAATGATCCAGAAAATAAAATAAAAGAAATAATTAGTTACTGCGGTCTGAATTGGCAAGATAATTGTTTAGAATTTTATAAAAATAAAAAATCTATTAAAACTGTTAGTTTTATGCAGGCTAGAAAACCTATTTACAAAGATTCTTTGAAGGGATCAAGTAAGTTTAAAAAACATTTAAATCAACTTGAAAAGTTACTTAAAACCTAATTTCTTCCAAAATCTGGTTTGTTAATATCTTGTTTTAATTTAATTATTTTTTGACGAACTTTTTTTGCGTCTTTCAATTTTCTAATAATGACTTTATTATTATTAGCCCGAATATTACGTTTAAACGATTTTAAATTTTTTATAAATAAATCTATAACTTGAGATATATTTTTTTTGTTACTAAAAAATATGTCTCTCCACATTATCTCGTTAGATGCGGCTATTCTAGAGAAATCCCTAAGTCCACCAGCGCTAAAGTTTAATAAATTGTATCTCTTTCTTTTTTCAAATTCTGTAGCGGTCTGGATTAAATTATAAGCAATAAGATGGGGTAAATGACTTGTTAGTGAAAATATTATGTCATGCTTTTTTGCATCCATAATAACAACTTTTGAACCAAGCTTTTTCCAAAATTTAGATAAGACTTTTAATTTATTTTTATCAGTTTTTTTTTCTTTAATAAGTATACACCACCTATCATTAAATAAATTTGCATCACCATGTTCTGGACCACTTACCTCTGAACCAGAGATTGGATGACTAGATATCCATGATATTCCTCTCTTTAATTTTTTTTTTGCAATTTTATAATTATTTTCTTTTGATGATCCAACATCAGTAAGAATTGTTTTATGGCTTAATTTTTTATTAATACTTCCAATAATTTTTTCATATTCTGACAGGTGGGTTGCAATTATTATAAGATCCATATCAGAGATTATATTTTTAAAGTTTTCGACAATTTTAAACTTACTTTTTATCTTTTTTAATTTTTTAATATTGGTAATAGATTTTTCTTTGACAAAAATATTTTTCGCAATCTTATTTTTTGATGATGCTCTGAGAATTGATGACCCGATTAGCCCACAACCAATTATTAAAAGATTATTTATCATTATATTATTTTATTGAGAGTTTTTATAAAAAGTGCATTTTCTCTACTTGAACCTATGCTGACTCTTAGTTTATTTTTCATATTATAAATTTTCATATCTCTCAAAATAATACCTTTTTTTTCTAATTTTTTTAAAACATAATTAGCAGATAGTTTACAAAAATCAAAATTAAGTAAGAAGAAATTTGGACCCGGTGAATTTGAAATGATTTTTTTACTTTCAAAAAATTTTTTTAGTTTTTTAGACCAGTATAAATTATGTTTTATTGATTTAATTATAAATTTTTTATCTTTCAATGCTTCTGTTGCATAAAGTTGTGCCAATTTATTAACGTTAAATGGTGGCTTTATCTTGAAAAGTTCATTAATTATATTTTTTGGTCCATAACCCCAACCGACCCTCATTGAAGCAAGGCCGTATATCTTTGAAAAAGTTCTTAAGATAAAAACATTTTTACTGTTCTTGAATAAATTTAATCCATTTTGGTAGTCTTTATTTTTCATATATTCGAAATAAGCATCATCAATTACCAACAAGATTTTGTTATTTAATTTTTTTCTTAAGTATTTAATTTCTTTAATCGTAATATAAGTTCCAGTTGGATTATTGGGGTTTGCGATGAAAACCATTTTAGTTTTATTTGTTGTTTTGGAAAGAATATTTTTCACTGAAACTTTAAAATTTTCTTCTTTTGCAAATACTACTTTTGCTCCAACTATTTTTGAATATATTCTGTACATTAAAAAACTAAACTCTGGAACTATTACCTCATCATTTTTGTTTAAAAATAATTGGCAAAGCATTTGAATTATTTCATCAGATCCAGATCCACAAATAATTTTATTAAAGTCACAATTATATGTCTTTGAAATTTGTTTTCTTAAAATTTTACATTTACCATCTGGATACTTATCTATTTTTTTGTTATTGAAACTGTTTTTTTTAATTTTTGAACTAAAACCCAATGCAGATTCATTCGCCGAAAGTTTGATCAAATTTTTTATATTTCCAATCCTTGATTTTCCGGGTTTATACGTTTCTATATCAATTTTTCTAAATTTTAGCTGTTTCATAATTATAAATTCAACCTTATAAATAAATTAACAAAATTTAATAGCAAAATTAGGTATATTTTTTTAAAATTGACATAACAAAAATCATTTAGTACATAAAAAGGGCGCTGATTTAACTGAATTGCGAGCGCGATAAAAAAACCGCTAAATAAGTTTTTTTTCTCTCTCAATTCACAAATATTAAAAATGAATAAAATTGATAAAGTAAAAAAAATTATAGTAGAAAAACCACTAAAACTCGATTGTGGTAAGACTATCAAAGATTTTCCATTGGCTTATGAAACTTATGGAAAATTAAATGATAGAAAAGATAATGCAATTCTTGTTTTTCATGCTTTAACAGGTGACCAATTTGCTTCTGGTACAAACCCAATTACAAATAAAGAGGGATGGTGGAATTATGCTCTTGGGCCAGGTAAAGCAATTGATACTAATAAATTTTTTGTGATTTGTGCAAATGTTATTGGTGGATGTATGGGCTCATATGGTCCAAGCAATATAGGTGATAACGGTAAACCCTTAGGAACAAATTTTCCAGTAATAACTATTAATGATATGGTTAATGCTCAGTATAACCTCTTAGATTTTTTTAAAATTAACAAGTTATTTTCTGTCATTGGTGGTTCTATGGGCGGAATGCAGGTACTTCAATTTGTCTCAAATTTTCCCGAAAAATCACATACTGCAATTCCAATTGCGTGTACTGCAAGTCATTCTGCTCAAAATATTGCATTAAATGAATTAGGAAGGCAGTCAATTATGGCTGACCATAATTGGATGGACGGGTTTTATGTGGAGAATAAAAAAGTTCCTGATAAAGGGCTCGCTGTTGCGAGGATGGCTGCTCATATCACTTATTTGTCAAAAAAAGGTTTACAGGAAAAATTTGGAAGAAAGCTTCAAGAAAGAGATGATTTAAAATTTGGTTTTGATGCTGATTTTCAAATAGAAAGCTACCTAAGATATCAAGGCTCTGTTTTTGTAGATAGATTTGATGCAAATAGTTATTTATATATAACCAGAGCGATGGATTATTTTGATTTAACAAAACAATTCAATGGTAACTTATCTAAAGCTTTTGAAAAGACAAATTCTAAATTTTTTGTCATCTCATTTACATCTGACTGGTTATATCCAACATCTGAAAATAGAGATATAGTTATAGCTTTGAACTCAATAAGTAAAGATGTAGGATTTATAGAAATAACATCAGATAAAGGGCACGATTCATTTTTATTGGATGTTCCAGATTTTCTTAGTGCAGTAAAAAATTTTTTAGAAACCTCATATCAAAAATTAAAATGAAAAAAGAATTTTTTGAAATATCAAAGTTATTAAAAAAAAACTCTAAGGTATTAGATGTTGGATGCGGTGATGGCGAATTAATGAAATATATAACTGAAAATATAACAGAAAACGTAAGAGGTCTTGAAATTTCTAAAAATAATATTCAAAAATGCATCGCAAAAGGGCTTACGGTAATAGAAGGGGATGCAGAAAAAGATTTACGACAATTCCCAAATTCTTCATATGATTTTGTGATATTGAGCCAAACACTTCAAGCTTTTCTTGACCCAGAGAATGTTATAAATGAACTCTTGAGAGTTGGAAAAAAAGCTATTGTATCTATACCAAATTTTGGTCATTGGAGAGTCAGATTAAATCTTCTTTTTAAAGGCCAAATGCCTATCACAGAAAATCTGCCAAATGAATGGTATAACACACCTAATTTACATATGTGTACGATAAGAGACTTTGTAAATTTTTGTAACAAAAAAAAAATAAAAATTGATTGTCCAAACTTATTTTATGTAAATTTATTTTCAGAACTCGGAATTTTTATTATTGAAAAATAGATGAATGTCGAAATTATAAAATGTTTGAAGGATAATTATTCTTATCTAATTACTGATAGTGATAGAAATAGTATTGTAATTGATCCTAGTGAATCAGATCCAATAATAAAAATTATAGAGAAAAAAAAATTAAATTTAAAATTTATATTAAATACACACCATCATTTTGATCATATTGGTGGAAATGATGAATTAAAAAAGAAATATTCGTCAGAGATTGTGGGTTTTAAAAAAGATAAGGATAGAATACCTGGTATAGATATTTCTGTTTCTGACAACGAAGTATGGAAATCGGGAAATTTTGAAGCTAAAATTATTTATATACCAGGACATACATCGGGTCATATTGCTTTCTATTTTTATAAGAATGAAATTTTATTTTCTGGTGATACTCTTTTTTCTTTAGGATGTGGTAGAGTATTTGAGGGAACGCATGAAGATATGTATAACTCTTTATCTAAATTCAAAAGTTTACCACCAAGTACTAAAGTTTACTGTGGTCATGAATATACTTATAATAATTCATTATTTTGTATTAAGTATGATAGTGAAAATATTATGTTAAAAAAAAAAATAATCGAAATTGAAAAAAAGTTAAGAAAAAAAGAACCTACAATTCCCTCAACAATTAAAGATGAATTAGAATGCAATATTTTCCTAAGAGCAAAAACTCTTGCGGAGTTTTCAAAACTAAGAGATTTAAAGGATAATTTTTAGTTTATTAGCCTTGACTAAAATAGGTCTAGAACTATATTGCTCCTATAAAAATTAGAAAGTAAATATGTCTTTTGCAATAATTAAAACAGGTGGTAAACAGTATAAAGTAAGAGCTGGAGAAATACTTAAGGTAGAAAGGCTNGATGAAAAATCGACAAGCCCAAAAATTGAGTTTAAAGATGTTCTTGCTTATGGAGATGATAAGACTGCTGAAATTGGATCCCCAAAAATAGATGGTGCTAAGGTTGAAGCAAACTTAGTAAAGAATGGAAAAAATAGAACTGTTTTAATTTTTAAAAAAAGAAGAAGAAAAAATTCTAGAAGAAAGAATGGACACAGACAGGAATTTTCATTAATTAAGATTAATAAAATTTTCTCAAAAGATGGGAAAGTATTTTCTGAAGTTAAAGAGAGTGTTGCAGATACAAAAAAAAAAGAAATTAAGAAAGAGGCAAAGACAAAGTAATTAGGTAATTTATGGCAACAAAAAAAGCAGGTGGATCATCGAGAAATGGAAGAGACAGCGCCGGCAGAAGGCTAGGTGTTAAGAAGTATGGTGGTCAGCAAGTAATTCCTGGTAATATAATTGTAAGACAAAGAGGAACTAAGATTTTCCCTGGCGAGCACGTTGGCATGGGAAAAGATCATTCGATATTCTCAAAAATAAAAGGAACAGTTAAGTTTAAAAAAAGTAAATCAGACAGAACTTTTGTTTCTGTAAAACCCAATTAATCAATACAACTAAAAATAAAAACGTTGTATTATGAAATTTTTAGATCAAGTAAAGATATTTATAAAAGCTGGTGATGGAGGATCAGGGTCGCCAAGTTTCAGACGTGAAAAATTTATAGAATTTGGAGGACCGGATGGTGGTGACGGTGGTAAAGGTGGTTCAATAATTCTAAAGTCAGAGAGAAACCTTAATACTTTAATAGATTATCGTTATCAGCAACATTTTAAAGCAGAACGAGGTGGTGATGGAAAAGGAAAAAATCAAACTGGAAAAGGTGGAAAAAATTTATCNTTAAAAGTTCCATTGGGTACCCAAGTTTTTGAGGAAGACAATAAAACACTTATTTTTGACTTTAAAAAAGAAGATGAAGAATTTGTTGCTGCTAGTGGTGGTAAAGGAGGCTTTGGAAATACAAGATTTAAATCCTCAACAAATAGGGCTCCAAGGAAATTCACAAAAGGTGCAAAAGGTGAAGAATATTGGATATGGTTACAACTAAAGACTATTGCTGATATTGGTATTATAGGAATGCCTAATGCAGGGAAATCAAGCTTACTAGCCTCAATTACTAGTGCAACACCAAAAATTGCAAATTACAGGTTTACAACTCTTAATCCAAATCTAGGTGTAGCATCATATGATGATAAAGAAATTACACTTGCAGATATCCCTGGATTAATTGAAGGCGCACATAGTGGAATTGGTTTAGGAATTAAATTTCTAAAGCATATAGAAAGATGTAAAACATTATTGCATCTAATTGATGTAAATGAGGAAAACTTGGTAAAAAATTATAAAAATATAAGAAATGAGTTAAAAAAATATAGCAGTGAATTAATTAAAAAAGATGAATTAATTGTTTTTAACAAAATAGATTTAATTGATAATAAAAATTTAAATGACAAAGTAAAAGAATTCGAGAAAAAAGTAAAAAAGAAAGTTATAGCTATATCGACTTTAGATAAAAAACTTATATCTTTTATAAAATCAAAATTAGTGAAACATGTATCTTAAAAATTCAGAAATTATAGTTATAAAAATAGGTTCATCCTTACTAATCGATGATAAAATGAATATTAGAAATAAATGGCTTACAGAGTTTTCTAAAGATGTAAAAGAACTAATTAAACAAAATAAAAAAGTAATTTTGGTCAGCTCCGGAGCAATCGCTCTGGGTTGCAAAAAGCTAAATTTAACCATGAGAAACTTAAAACTTGATAAAAGCCAAGCTATCGCATCAGTGGGCCAAATTGAGTTGATGAATTTATTTAAGAAAATTTTCAATAAAATGAAAATAAATTTCTCTCAGATACTTTTAACTCTAGAGGATACTGAGCAACGAAGGAGAGCTATTAATGCAAAAAGAACTATTGATAATTTGTTACAAATGAGTTTTGTACCAATTGTAAATGAGAATGATAGTATAGCCACCTCAGAAATAAAATATGGGGATAATGATAGACTTGCATCAAGAGTTGCTCAAATTTCAAATGCTGATTCTTTAATACTTTTATCAGATGTAGATGGACTTCATGATAAAAATCCTAAATTATTTAAAGATGCAAAATTAATAAAGGAAATTCAGGATATTGATTATAAAATAGAAAATTTTGCCACCAAAACTGTTAACATTTATGGTAAGGGTGGCATGAAAACTAAAATTGATGCAGCAAGGGTCTGTCAATTATCAGGCTGTTCCATGGCAATTGCTAATGGTTTGTATTTAAGACCAATAAAGAAAATTATAGAAAAAAATAACTGTACTTGGTTTTTGCCTAAGGTATCAAAACTAGATGCGAGAAAAAAATGGATTGTAAGCTCGATATCTCCTAAAGGTCATTTAATTATAGATGAAGGAGCAATTTCTGCCCTAAAAAAGGGTAAAAGTTTATTGGCAGCTGGTATAACTGATATTAAAGGAAATTTTAACAAGGGAGACCATATAAAAATACTAGATAAAAATATGAAGGAACATGCTAGAGGCTTAAGTTCATTTTCATCCTCAGAAATATTAAAAATAAAGGGTAAACACTCTAATAAAATTCAAAGTTTGTTAGGATATGTTTCGAAATCTGAGGTTGTTCATAAAGATGATATGGTGGAAATCTGATGAAAAAGTATTTAGATAAAATTGGTAAAAATTCAAAAAAAGCATCAATTAAATCGGTAACAACAACTAAGAAAAACAAAGTTTTGATCGATTTTGCAAATCTAATAAAAAAAAATAGAACAAAAATAATATATCAAAATAAAAAAGATCAAAAGTATGCGATAAAAAAAGGTATTAAAAATAATATGATCGAAAGATTAATTTTAAACTCAACAAGATTAAAACAAATTGAAAAATCAGTTGTTAAAATTGCGAATTTAAAGGATCCTGTAGATAAAACTCTTTTGATGTGGAAAAGACCTAATGGACTTAAAATAAAAAAAGTTACAATACCTATCGGTGTTATAGGAATAATTTATGAAAGTAGGCCCAATGTCACTTCTGACGTTTCAAGTCTTTGTTTTAAATCTGGTAATCCAGTCATTCTAAAAGGTGGATCAGAAGCATTTAATAGTAACAAAATATTAGTCTATTTATTTAAAGAAGCTTTAAAGAGAAATAGTGTTGATCCTAATTATGTTCAACTAATTGAAAATAAAAGTAGAAAATCAGTATCTTATATGCTCACTAAAATGAGTAAGTATATTGATGTTATAATACCAAGAGGTGGGAAAAACTTAGTTAAAGAGGTTCAAAAAAGATCGACGGTACCATATATAGGTCACTTAGAAGGTATATGTCATACTTATATTGATAAATTTGCAAAATTAGAGATGGCAAAAAAAATTATTTATAATGCAAAGTTAAGAAATACAGCAATTTGCGGTGCTACTGAAACTGTTTTATTTCATGAAAAAATAATTAAAACTTTTATCAATCCAATTCTGAGTTTTTTGCAAAAAAATGGATGTGAAATTTATGCTGATGATAAAATCAGAAAAATTTACAAAGGAAAATTAAAAATAGCTAGTCCATCAGACTGGTCAAGAGAATACTTGAGTCCAAAAATATCTGTAAAAGTAGTCCAAAATACTTGGGAAGCTATAAATCATATTAACAAGTATGGTACTATGCATACAGATGCAATCGTAACCTCCAAAAAGTCAGAAGCTGTACTTTTTGTTAAAAACGTAAAAAGTTCTATTGCAATTCACAATTCTTCGACACAATTTGCAGATGGAGAGGAGTTCGGTTTTGGTGGTGAGGTTGGTATTTCAACAAATAAAATACCTCCACGTGGACCAGTTGGTTTAAATGAGCTTGTTACCTACAAATATGAAGTTTATGGTTCAGGACAAATAAGAAAATAAATTGAATAGTATAATAAAAAAAATTGGAATATTGGGTGGAACGTTTGATCCCGCGCACTTAGGGCATATAAAAATATCTAAAGAAGCAAAAAAAAAGTTTAAATTAGAAAAAGTTTATTGGGCAGTTACCAATAAAAATCCATTTAAAAGCAAAAGCAAAAAAAGTTTAAATGATAGGATAAATTATGCAAAAAAAATTAATAAAAAAAATAAATTTATATCTATTAAATGTTACGAAAATAAAATTAACTCTAATAGAACAATTGATCTTATTAAATATTTTAAAAAGAAAAATAATAAAAAAAAAATCTATTTTATAATGGGGGCCGATAATTTAATAAATCTTCATAAGTGGGAAAAATGGAGTCAACTCACAAAATTATGCGAAATCCTAGTTTTTGACAGAACAAAATATAAATCTAAATCTTTAAAATCAAAATCATACAAAAAATTAGCTAATAAGGGGCTTAGGTTTATTAACTTTAAAAAGGTAAATATTTCATCTTCTAAATTAAGAAAAATTTGATAGTCTTAATTTAATTAATGGATAAAATTTCAGATTTAAAAACAATAATCTTAAAAACATTAGATAATAACAAGGCTTTAGATATAGTTAGTATTGATTTGACTGATAAAAGCTCAATTGCAGATCATATGATTATTGCTAGCGGTACATCATCTCGACACATACAAGCTCTTTCAGAACAGGTTTTACAAAAGCTTAAGTTAAATGGTTTAAAGCATTGTAAAATTGAGGGGAGTGAAAGTAACGACTGGAAATTAATTGATGGCATAGATGTAATAATTCATATTTTTAACCCTGAAAAAAGAAAGTTTTATGAACTTGAAAAAATGTGGTCAGAGTTAATACCTAAAGAGAAAGTCTTAATATGATAAGAGTTAAAATCATAATATTTTTTATCTTATTGAATTTATTTTTAGTTAAAAATTTTTTATCCGCGTCTGAAGAAAATATTTACGACAAGATTGATTTATTTGGAGAAGTTTTAAATAAGATAAATAAAGAATATGTTGAGGAGATTGATCAATCTGAGGCAATGGATGCAGCAATAAACGGAGTTTTGCAATCCTTAGATCCATATTCTGCATATATGTCNCCTGAGTCTTTTGAAAATATGCAAACTGAAACCAGCGGAGAATTTGGTGGTTTAGGTATTGAGGTGAGCATGGAGGCAGGAGTTGTAAAAGTTATATCTCCATTAGACGACTCTCCTGCATACGAGGCTGGTGTTAAAGCTGGAGATTATATTGTAAAAATAAATAATATTCAGGTTCAAGGAAAAACTCTTAATGAAGCTGTTGAAATAATGAGAGGACCAGTTGGATCAGATATTGAAATCACAGTGAGGCGCAAAGGAGTTAAAAAGGCTCTAGTTTTTAATATAACTAGAAAAATTATAAAAGTAAGATCAGTCAAATCAAAAATAATTGACAACAATATAGGTTACATAAGGCTAACAGCATTTAACGAAAATAGTAGTAATCAAATTAAAAAAAAAATTAAAGAATTTAATAAAAATGAAAATATTGAAAAATTTATTTTAGATCTAAGAAATAATCCAGGTGGACTGCTTTCTCAAGCAATCAAAATAGCTGATTTTTTTCTTTCAAGTGGTGAAATAGTTTCAACTAAATCTCGACAAGAAAATGAAAATAGAAAATGGTTTGCACAAGCTGGTGACATATTAAATGGAGAAACTTTGGTAGTTTTAATCAATAACGGATCTGCCTCTGCATCAGAAATAGTTGCTGGAGCTTTAAAAGACCATAAAAGAGCAATTTTAGTTGGTGAAAATAGTTACGGAAAAGGATCTGTGCAATCAATAATACCTTTAAGAAATAAAGGAGCGATCAGATTAACAATTTCCAAGTATTATTTGCCTTCGGGTGAATCTATTACTGAGGTTGGTGTTTCGCCTGATATAGTTGTAGCAGAGGATAATGATAATTTTAGAATAGATACTGATAGTGATAATCAATTAACTTACGCAATAAAATTATTAAATGGATAAGGCAGTAAAAGATTTTAAAAATCTTCCATTGCGTGAAGGCGTAGGTATCGTATTACTCAATAAAGATAACAAAGTTTTTGTCGCAAAAAGAATTGATAATCCGAATAACTATTGGCAAATGCCACAAGGTGGAATGGATCCGGGAGAAACTCATCATGAGGCTGCGATAAGAGAATTATATGAGGAGACAAGTATAAAAAGTGTTAAACTAATTAAAGAGATAGATGATTACACTGTATATAACTTACCTAAACGTTTATTAGGAATTATTTGGAAAGGAAAATATAAAGGTCAGAAACAAAAATGGTTTATCATGAAATTCTTAGGACATGATTCGGAAATTAATATTAAAACAAAGAGGCCAGAGTTTTTAGAGTGGCGATGGATTGAATCTAATTCTATCACAAAAAATGTAGTAGATTTTAAAATAGAAGTTTATAAAAAAATTCAAGTTGAATTAAACAAGGTTTTATCTAATTAGCACCAATAGACTTTAAACTATCAATTTTTTGTGAAATCAAAAATCTCTGTTGATCGGTTATTCCCTCTTTTAAAAGACTTTTTTCGGCCTCTTGGATCGAATTGTCAATAAAGCTCTTATCTAATTTATCAAGTTTTATAACTGTGCTCGTTAATATAGATAGAGTATCATCTTTGAATTCTAAAATACCATCTTCAATATAAAATTTTTCTTCGGCATTATTACGATAGATTTTCATGATACCAGGTTTTAAAAAAGAAATTAATGAAATATGATTTTTCAAAATACCCATTTCTCCCTCATAAGCAGGAACAACAACCTCTTTAACATCATCTGCTGATAAAAAAGATTTTTCAGGATTTACAATCTCTAAATTAAACAATTCACTCATTACGCCGCATCTTTTGCCATTTTTTCAGCCTTCTCNATTGCTTCCTCNATAGTTCCAACCATATAAAATGCTGCCTCAGGNAANTGATCATATTCACCTTTACAAATNGCATCAAAACCTTTTATTGTTGCCTGAAGATCAACAAGTTTACCGGGTGATCCAGTAAAAACCTCTGCAACAAAAAATGGTTGAGATAGAAATCTTTGTATTTTTCGTGCTCTTGCAACTGTGAGTTTGTCCTCCTCAGAAAGTTCATCCATTCCTAAAATTGCTATAATGTCTTGAAGAGATTTGTAAGTTTGTAAAACTTTTTGAACTTCTCTAGCTACTCTATAATGTTCATCTCCTACTATTCTTGGATCAAGAATCCTTGAAGTGGAGTCTAACGGATCAACAGCTGGATAAATTCCTAATTCTGCTATTTGTCTAGATAATACAGTAGTAGCATCTAAGTGTGAAAANGAGGTTGCTGGCGCAGGATCTGTTAAATCGTCTGCAGGNACGTAAATAGCTTGGACNGACGTAATTGATCCTTTATTAGTTGTTGTTATTCTTTCTTGTAAGTTTCCCATATCTGTTGCTAAAGTAGGCTGGTATCCCACAGCTGAGGGTATCCGTCCCAATAATGCTGAAACTTCGGACCCCGCTTGCGTAAATCTGAAAATGTTATCAACAAAAAATAATACATCTTGGCCTTCTTGATCTCTAAAATACTCCGCTACAGTTAGACCTGTTAGCGCAACTCTAGCCCTTGCACCTGGGGGCTCATTCATTTGTCCATATACTAATGCAGCTTTAGAACCATCTCCATCAGGCTTAATTACTCCTGAGTCTATCATTTCATGATAAAGGTCATTCCCTTCTCTTGTTCTCTCTCCAACACCCGCAAAAACAGAAAAGCCACCATGAGCTTTTGCTACGTTATTAATAAGTTCCATAATCAAAACTGTTTTTCCAACACCTGCTCCTCCAAATAATCCTATCTTTCCACCTTTTGCATATGGAGCTAGTAGATCAATAACCTTTATACCTGTTACTAGAATTTCTGTTTCAGTAGATTGGTCATTAAACACTGGAGCCGGCCTGTGAATTGGCCAGGTCTCTTTAGTTTTTACAGAGCCTTTTTCATCGATTGGATCTCCAATTACATTTATAATTCTTCCCAAAGTCTCAGGTCCTACTGGCACTTGGATCGGTGCACCAGTGTCTACAACTTCATCGCCTCTTTTTAATCCCTCAGTCGCATCCATTGCAATAGTCCTCACACTTGTTTCACCTAAATGTTGTGCAACCTCTAAAACTAATCTGTTATCACCATTTTTACATTCTAATGCCGTTAAAATTTCAGGTAATTCACCTTCAAATTTTACATCGACAACTGCACCAATAATTTGTGTAATTTTTCCTTTTCTCATTATAAACTTTCTGCTCCTGATATTATTTCTATTAGTTCCTTAGTTATAGCAGCTTGACGGCTTCTATTATATTCAATTGTTAATTTATCAACCATCTCGCCTGCATTTCGAGTAGCATTATCCATAGCACTCATTCTCGAACCTTGCTCACTTGCTGAATTTTCTAGCATTGCTTTGAAGATTTGAGTTGAAATGTTCTTTGGTAAAAGATTGCTTAAAATTTCGTCTTCCTCTGGCTCAAATTCATAATTACTCTCAGATGATGAGTTATCTGGCTCTGATGACTTGAGTGGTATTATTTGCTGCTCTTGTGGTATTTGAGTGATCACGTTTTTAAACTTATTGTAAAAAATTGTGCACACATCAAATTCATTTTTTAAAAATAGTTCTATAATCATGTTGCCTACTTTTTCTGCATCAAAATAGTTTGTATTTTTTGATTCTTTAAAAGAAATTTTTTCAATTATCTTATCTTTATATAGACGTTTGAGTTGATCGTAACCTTTTGAGCCTACTGTAATTATTTTAAGTGTTTTTCCTTCTTTTGTAATCTTTTCAAAGAAACTCTTGGCCTTTTTAATAATATTTGAGTTAAATCCACCACATAAGCCTCTATCTGAAGTTAATATAATACATAAATGTACTTTTTCTGACCCAGTACCGGTAAGTAATTTTGGTGCATTTTCTTTATCTGAAATATTTTCAGATAAATTTAAAATGATTTTATTCATTTTTTCAGAATAAGGTCTTCCCTTTTCAGCGCTGTCCTGAGCTCTTTTTAATTTAGCTGCAGCTACCATTTTCATTGCCTTAGTTATTTTCTGTGTTGATTTTACACTTACTATTCTTTTTTTTAAATCATCTAAACTTGGCATAATTATTTTAAACTGTTTTTTAAATCTTTGATTAAATCTACAAGCAATTTTTCTGTATTCTCCTCTAATTTACCATCGCTTGAAATATTATCTAATATCTCAGGCTTATCAGATTTACATTTTTCTATTATTTTTTTTTCAAAATCTGAAATATCTTTAAGTTCAACATCATCTAAATAGCCTCTCACACCACAAAAAACAGATATAACTTGTTCTGCAACAGTCATTGGAGAATATTGCTTTTGCTTTAATAATTCCGTAAGTTTGGAACCTCTATTTAGTAACTTCTGTGTTGATGCATCCAAATCAGAACCAAACTGTGCAAAAGCTGCCATCTCTCTATATTGAGCTAATTCTAGTTTCATCGAACCAGAAACTTTTTTCATTGCTTTTGTTTGTGCTGCAGATCCAACTCTTGATACAGATAGTCCAACATTAATCGCCGGTCTTATACCTTGATTGAATAAATTAGTTTCTAAAAAAATTTGACCGTCGGTAATTGAAATTACATTAGTAGGTATATAAGCTGAAACGTCTCCAGCCTGTGTTTCAATTATTGGAAGTGCAGTTAACGATCCACCTCCATGTTCGTTGCTTAGTTTTGCTGCTCTCTCTAAAAGTCTGCTGTGTAAATAAAAAACATCACCAGGATAAGCTTCTCTTCCTGGAGGTCTTCTTAATAATAATGACATTTGCCTATAGGCTACAGCTTGTTTGGATAAATCATCATAAATAATTAGAGCATGCATGCCATTATCTCTAAAGAATTCACCCATTGCACAACCTGTATAAGGAGCAAGGAACTGTAATGGTGCTGCATCAGACGCTGTAGCTGCAACAATAGTTGTATAATCCATTGCTCCAGCTTCCTCTAAAGTTTTTTGTATTTGTCTAACAGTTGATCGCTTTTGACCTATTGCAACATAAATGCAATAAAGTTTTTGTTTTTCATCACCGCTTTCATTAATTTTTTTTTGGTTAATAATAGTATCAACTGCAACTGCAGTTTTACCTGTTTGTCTGTCTCCAATAATCAATTCCCTTTGACCCCTTCCAATAGGAACTAAACTATCTATTGCTTTTAAACCAGATTGCATTGGTTCGTTAACTGATTGACGTGGTATAATTCCTGGAGCTTTTATCTCTACTCTACTTTTTTTGATTGATTTATCTAATGCACCTTTGCCATCAATTGGATTTCCTAATCCATCAACAACTCTTCCCAATAGTTCTTTACCAACAGGTGTGTCAACAATTGCTCCTGTTCTCTTAACTGTATCTCCCTCTTTAATAGCTTTATCATCGCCAAAAATTACTACTCCTACATTCTCGCTCTCTAAGTTTAAAGCCATACCTCTAGAACCATCTGAAAATTCAACCATCTCACCTGCCTGAACATTATCTAAACCATATACACGAGCAATACCGTCTCCAACCGATAGAACTTGCCCTACCTCACTTATTTCAGCTTTATCTCCAAATTTTTTTATCTGCTCTTTTAATATTTTTGTTACTTCTGAAGGGTTTATATCCATTTATGCCTCTAACATTTTATTTTCTATTTTTTGTAATTTGCTTCTTATTGAAGTATCAATCATTGTACTATTTACTTGAATTATTAGACCTCCAATTAAACTCGGATCTTTTTTAAAATTTAATTTTATTTTAGCATCAAAAGTACTTAACAAATTACCTTCAATTTTTTTAATCTCATCTTTGCTCAAATCTTTTGCTGCAATTAGTTCTGCTTTTATTTCTCCTCTTTTTTTGGAGCATGTTTCAATAAAATCACTTAATATTTTCTCTACATAAAAAAATCTTCTTTTATGAATGAGGTAGCATAAAAATTTTGAGAGGAGTTCATTCAAATTAAATTTATTTGAAATTTGTTTTATAATATTTTCTTGGTCCTCTTTTTTGGTAGTTGGATTTTTAATGAAAAAATCTAGATCTGGGCTTTTTATTATAGTAGATAGCAAAGCCTCAACCTGTTTCTCAATTTCGCTAACTATATTTGTTTCGTCCGCTAGCTCATACAGTGCGAGAGAATATCTTCCAACTGAAGTTTCAGAAAAGTTTTTGTTTTTTGTCAATTTTAAACCTTTGTATATGAAGAATTATTTAAAAAGTTGAGATTAATTAACATATGATAAAAATCTGTTCAAGTAACTGATTGTCAAAATGGTTCTTATTTTACTGATTAATTGAAGTTTATTGGGTCAACATCAACTGTCAGTTTTATTCCGTATGGAAACTTATATTTTGATATTACTTCAGATAAGGAATTTTGAAGTTTCATTGATTTTCTCCCTCGAATTAATAATCTTACCCTATATTTTCTTTTTAACCGAAAAATTGGAGCGTTTACCGGACCTAGAATTTTATCTTTAATATAAGTTTGTGCAAAACTTTTAAATTTATTAGATTCTTGCTCAATTATTTTTTCATTTTTACCAGTTATTATAATTGAAATAAATCTTTGAAATGGAGGAAGATTATTTAACTTCCTAAGTTGAAGTTCTTTTGATAAAAAGATATCTGGATCACTATCCGTCAAAGTCTTGATTGAATTTGTATCATTGCTATAAGTTTGAAAATAAACTGTTGCAGGTTTTCCAGCTCTTCCTGCTCTTCCTGATAATTGATGATACAATTGTAAGTTTTTTTCGGTGCCCCTTAAATCGTGTCCTTTTGTAGTAAGATCTATATCAACCACTATTATACAATTGAGATGGGGGAAATGAAAACCTTTTGATATTAATTGAGTTCCAACAAGTATTTGAATTTCATTATTAATAATTTTTTTTAAAATTTCAGATGAATTTTTTTTATTCATTGTATCACTTGAGAAAATTGTAATATTTTTATCAGGAAATTTTTTTTTAACTTCTTCAGTAATTCTCTCTACGCCTGGACCATAAAAAATAGGTTCACAAAAACTTATTTTATTACATTTTCTGTCAAGCTGATCTTTAAAACCACAGTAATGACATAATAAAAAATTTTTATTTTTGTGGAACACAAGATTAATTGAACAATTTGGACAAGAGTAACTATATAAACATTTTTTACAAAATACGTGGGGAGAAAAACCTCTTCTATTTAAAAAAAATAAAACTTGGTCTTTTTTATTTAAATGATCATTCACTTTTTGAACAACTGCGTTTGATAACCAAGAATTTTTATCGAGTTTTACTTTATTTAAATTAATAATTTCATGATTTGGTAATGATGCTTTTTTAAACCTTTCTGATAACTTTGATATTGAGTATTTCCCTTTTCTTATATTCTCATAGGTTTCAATTGAAGGTACGGCAGTTACTAGGTTAATTGGAATATTTTCAAAGTTTGCTCTTGCAATTGCCATATCACGAGCATTATAAATTACTCCTTCGTCTTGTTTGTACGATTGGTCATGTTCCTCATCAACGATAATGAGTCCTAAATTTTTAAAAGGTAAAAAAAGCGATGATCTAGCTCCAATAGCTACTTTTATCTTATTATTAATAATACCACTCCATATTTTTTTTTTATTTTTTTTTGATATGCCTGAATGCCATATTGCTGGTTGAAAACCAAAAAATTCAATGAATTTTTTTTCAAACTGGTTTGTTAATCCAATCTCGGGAAGAAGAATTAGTGCTTGTTTTTTTTTTTCTATAACTTTTCTTATTGTCTCAAAATAAACTAATGTTTTACCTGACCCAGTAACACCTTGTAAAACATGTACTCTAAACTTATTAATATTTTTATTTATTTCCTTTAAATTTTTTTCTTGCTCATTTGTAAGTTTAAAGTCTAATTTGTTTTCGAAAATATTAAAATTTTCATATTCTTTTTCTGGCAATTTTTCAATAGCCTGTCCACTCATTAAAACTAATTTTAAAGCCATGCCTTTAGGGATTAAGTTATATTGAGAAAACCAATCTAAAAACTTGATTGTCTCTATTTTAAGACATGGTATATTTACTTTTCTAATAACGCTTTTAATTTTAAATGTTTTTTGACTTTTTTTTTCAAACTCATCCCAAACAACTCCAATAATTTTTTTTTTACCAAAAGGAACTTCAACAAAATCTCCTATTTTTAATTTAATATTTGTTTTGTATGTAAAAGGATGATTAAAAATATTTGGTAATAGAATCGGAATTTCCATAAAGATATAATATGAAAATTTTTTAAGAGTGTATTGCTCTTTTATCCACAGATAAGGCTGCCTCTTTTACAGCTTCTGAAAAAGTAGGGTGTGCATGACAAGTTCTAGCAATATCTTCAGAACTTGCGCCGAATTCCATTGCAACTGCCATCTCCGCAATTAATTCTCCTGCATGTGGACCTATTAAATGTACTCCGAGCACCTTATCAGTTTTTTCATCTGCAAGTATTTTTACAAATCCCTCGGCCTCGTTAATCGCTTTTGCTCTAGAGTTTGCCATAAAAGAAAATTTGCCAACTTTATATTTAATTTTCTTTTCATTTAGCTTTTCCTCTGTTTCTCCTACTGTTGCTACCTCTGGTGTTGTATAAATTACTCCTGGTATAACATCATAATTCACATGCCCAGCTTGTCCTGCAATTAGCTCAGCAACTGCAATACCTTCTTCTTCCGCCTTATGTGCAAGCATTGGTCCATCAATAACATCACCAATAGCATAAATATTTTTAATACTTGTCTCAAAGTTTTTATTTACCTGAACTCTCATTTTGCTATCTAATTTTACTCCGACATTATCTAAATTTAAATTTTTTGTATTTGGTTTTCTACCTACAGAAACCAAAACTACATCTGTTTGCATTTGAGTTTTTTTTCCATCTTTGCCTTGAATTGTAACGGTAGCAGAGTCACTATTTTTTTTAATATTCTCAACTTTAGTCTCCATATGGAAATTTATTCCTTGTTTCTTTAAAATTTTCATAAATTCCTTTGAAATTTCTTTATCCATTCCTGGTGTAATATGATCTAAAAATTCAACAACGTGAACCTCTGAACCAAGTCTTGACCAAACCGAACCCATCTCTAATCCAATATAACCTCCACCCACAATAAGCATTTTTTTTGGAACACTTTTTAAAGATAATGCTCCAGTAGAAGAAACTATAATTTTTTCATCAAATTTTGCACCTGGTAATTCCGATGCTTCTGATCCAGTGGAAATTATAATTTTATCAGTATCTAATAATATTTCTTTATTATTTAAATCTATTATTTTAACTTGATTATTTTTAGTAAGACTACCTGTTCCTTTAAAATATGAGACTTTATTTTTTTTGAATAAAAACTCTACTCCTTTTGTCAAAACATCAACTGCCTTATCTTTATTTTTCATCATTTTTTCTAAATTTAACTTTATTTGACCAACCTCTATACCTAATTGATCAAATGATTTAGCTTTATGGAAATTTTCAGATAGGTTTAAAAGACTTTTAGAAGGAATACATCCTACATTTAGGCATGTACCTCCCAACGTACCTCTTGACTCAACACATGCAGTTTTGAATCCTAGTTGGGCAAGCCTTATTGCACAAACATAACCACCCGGTCCACCACCGATCACAACTGCTTGAAATTTCTCAGACATTTAAATTTCTAAAAATAACCTTCTTGGATCCTCTAGGTTTTCTTTGATTGTTTTTAAGAAGGAAACAGAGTCTTTGCCATCAATTATTCTATGATCATAGGATAATGCTAAATACATAAGTGGCCTAATTTTAATTTCGCCATCAACAACAAAGGGTCTATCAACAATATTATGCATACCTAAAACTGCTGACTGAGGTAAATTTAAAATTGGAGTTGATAACATAGATCCATAAACTCCACCATTACTAATTGTAAAAGTTCCACCCTGAAGATCCTCTATATTTAATTTCCCCTCTCTTGCTTTTTCAGACATAGATTTAATATTTTTTTCAATGTCAGCAAATGATAGCTCATCGGCATTTTTTAACACTGGAACAACTAATCCTTTATCTGTACCAACAGCAAAACTTATATTGTAATAATTTTTATAAATTATTTCATCACCTGAAATTTCCGCGTTTACTATTGGGAAAGCTTTTAATGCTAAAATACATGACTTGATGAAAAAAGACATAAAACCTAGTTTAACTCCATATCTTTTTTGAAAATCATCTTGATTTTCTTTTCTCATTTCAATAATTCCGGACATATCAACCTCATTAAAAGTTGTTAAGAGTGCTGCATTATCTTGAGCTTGTTTCAATCTTTTTGCGATTGTTTGTCTCAATCTTGTCATTTTGATTTTTTCTTCTTCTCCAAATTTAATTTTTCTCTCTGATGGAGAAGGTTTTATAGACATTAAATCAATTAGATCTCCTTTTAATATTCTTCCATCTCTTCCTGTTCCTTTTACTTTGTCCAAGTCTATCTTTTTTTCAGCAACAATTTTTCTTACAGATGGAGAAAGGTTATTCTCTCTTTTTTTTATATTTTTTGAGACTTTCTTTTCTACCTCATTGGTAAGAACCAAAGGCTCTTCCTCATTTTCCTCAGAAATAATATTTTCGTTAACAACAGTCTCTTCAGCCTTTTTTTGTTCGTAAACTTTTACCTCTTTCTTTTCAGGCTCAAGTTCAACAACATTATTTTTTTTATGTTCTTTTGGCTGCTCTTGTTTTTCAACAGGTTTTTTTTCAGTAGCTTCTCCATTATTTTGGATCGAACCTAAAATAGCTCCTACTTCAACAGTATCTCCATCTTTAAATTTTATATCTCCTACAGTACCACTTATAGGCGATGGAACCTCTAAATTTACTTTATCTGTCTCAAGTTCTACAACTGGTTCATCTGCTTCAACCGTATCACCAACATTCTTAAGCCACTTAGCAACAGTTGCCTCTGTTATACTCTCTCCAAGTGCGGGTACAATAATTTGCTCACTCATATTTAGTTTAACACTTTTTCTATAATTTCTTTTTGTTGTTTTAGATGTCTTTTTGCATACCCGGTTGCTGGAGATGCAGCAACATCTCTTCCAATGTAAGAAATTGTGTTATTATTAGCCTTAATGTTATCTAAAGTCCATTGTATATAATCTCTCACTGAGAACCAAGCTCCCATATTTTTTGGTTCTTCTTGACACCAAATAAATCTTGCGTTTTTTGCATACGGTTTTAATGCTTTTGCTAAAGATTTTGCTGGAAATGGATATAATTGCTCAATTCTAAAGATAATTATTTTGTCATTTTTAGCTTTTTCTCTAGCTTCTAATAAATCAAAGTATATTTTTCCAGAACAAATTATTACTTTTTCTATACTTCCACTCTTCTTAAGACTAATAAAGCCATTTTTATTATTCAATGCATGATCCTCTAAAATTCTATGAAAAGAGTTTTTTTTACTAAAATCATCTAAATTAGAAACACAATTTTTGTGTCTCAAAAGAGATTTAGGTGTCATTATTACTAAAGGTTTTCTAAAATCTCTATGTATTTGTCTTCTTAATGCATGAAAATAGTTAGCCGGTGTTGTACAATTCAATACTTGCAAATTTTCTTGTCCACATAACTGTAAAAATCTTTCTAGCCTAGCAGATGAGTGTTCTGGGCCTTGACCTTCATATCCATGAGGTAATAGAAGAACTAAGCCTGATGCTCTTGACCATTTTCTTTCACCTGATGCTATAAATTGGTCAATAACAACCTGAGCTCCATTAGCAAAATCACCAAATTGTGCTTCCCATAATGTTAATGTTTCAGGTTCAACTAAACTGTAACCATATTCAAAACCAAGAACAGCCAATTCAGATAAAAAACTGTCTACAATTTCAAATTTTTTTTGTTTATCGGAAATATTATTTAATGGAATATATCTAGAATTATCCTCTTGATTTCTTAAAACAGAATGTCTTTGACTAAAAGTTCCTCTACCTGAGTCTTGTCCAACTAGTCTCACCGGGAAGCCTTCATCCAAAAGACTACCAAATGCGAGAGCTTCAGCACTGGCCCAGTCAATATTTTTCTTTTCTAAAACGCTTTTATGTCTATTTAAAAGAATTTTTTTGATAGTTTTGTGAATATTTTGATTTTCCTGGATGTGATTAATTTTTTCTGAAATTTTTATTAATTTATTTATATCAACACCTGTTTGACCTCTTCTATCTTTTCCTTTTTTAGGTTGATATCTTGACCAAGTCCCTTCAAACCAATTAAGCTTTGGTTTATAATCTTTTGCGGTTTTAAACTGTTCATCAAGTAAGTTTTTGAAGTCATTTATATTTTTTTCGAAATATTCTTTGGAGATAGTGCTTTCATCTACTAATTTTTTTCCATAAATCGATAAAGTTGTTGGATGACTTCTAATCTTTTTGTACATAAGAGGTTGAGTAAAAGATGGTTCGTCACCCTCATTATGTCCAAATCTTCTGTAACATATCAAATCTATGACAACATCTTTTTTAAACTTTTGTCTAAATTCTATTGCGATTTTCGCACAATGTACGACCGCTTCTGGATCATCACCATTACAATGTAGGATTGGTGCCTCAACAATTTTACCAAGATCTGATGGGTAAGGACTTGATCTAGCAAACCTCGGACTAGTAGTAAATCCAATTTGGTTATTTAGTATAATATGAATAGTACCTCCAGTATTATGCCCTTTAAGTCCAGACATTGCAAAACATTCGGCAACAACTCCTTGGCCAGCAAATGCCGCATCTCCATGAATTAAAATTGGTATTACCTTTTCTCTTGTTGTGTCTTCATGAAAAAATTGTTTTGCTCGAGTTTGACCTAGCACAACTGGATTTACTGCCTCTAGATGTGAAGGATTATCAGTTAAACTAACATGCACAGAGTTTCCATCAAATTCTCTATCGGATGATGCACCCAAATGATATTTTACATCTCCAGCTGAGTCCTCTGCTTTTGCATAATTCTCTTCTCCTGCAAATTCGTTAAAAATTCTCTTATAAGATTTTTGTAATACATTTGCTAAAACATTTAACCGTCCTCTGTGTGGCATACCAATTTTTACTTCTTTAACTCCTAACTGGCCGCCCCTTTTTATTATTTGCTCTAAAGCAGGTATTAGCGCTTCTCCACCATCTAAACCGAATCTTTTTGTTCCAACATACTTTCTTGCCAAAAATTTTTCAAAACCCTCAGCTTGAACAATTTTATTTAAAATAGCTTTTTTACCATTTTCTGTAAAATTTAGTTGGTTCTCTCTTTTTTCCATTCTGTCTCTAAACCAAACTTTTTCAATAGGATCAGTAATATGCATATATTCAGCCCCAATTGTAGAACAATATATTTTTCTTAATTTAGATAATATTTCATTAACAGATGAGTAACCCGTGTCTAAGTATGAACCTAAAAATATTTTTTTATCATAATCCTCTTTTTTAAAACCATGATCCTCTGGATGAAGTTCGTATAAATATTTTCTTTCCATTAGATTTAATGGATCAAGATTTGCTATTAAATGGCCTCTAATTCTATATGCACGAATTAGAGCAATTGCTTTAATGGACTCACTTTTTGCTGTCTCTAAATCTTCATTATTTGTTACCTTAGTTGTAGATTTTGTACTTTCATATTTAATTCTTTTTTTATGAGGTTGCCATGTAGGACCTTCAAGTTCTTTGACAACAGATTTAATATCATCATTAAGAGTGTCAAAATAGTCTTTCCAACTCAAAGGTAGATTTGGATCTTTTTCGATATATCTTATGTACATATTCTCAATAAATGCACTATTTGACTTCGTTAAAAATGATGTATTTTTTTGTTCTAAATTTTTTGATGAGCTCATTAATTCCTGATTATAATATCACTATTGATTATTTTAAAGTGACAATTTTTCTAAAAGCGTCTTTCCAATCTCACCTGGCGATTTTGCAACAGTTATTCCTGCTTTCTCCATAGTTTTTATTTTGTCAGCTGCTCCACCTTTGCCTCCTGAGATAATTGCTCCAGCATGACCCATTCTTCTTCCTGGTGGCGCTGTAATACCAGCAATAAATCCCACTATGGGTTTTTTAATTTTATGTTGTGTAATAAATGCTGCAGCTTCTTCCTCTGCTGTTCCTCCAATTTCTCCTATCATTAAAATAGACTCTGTTTCAGGATCATTTAAAAATAAGTCTAAGCAGTCTATAAAATTAGTACCATTTATTGGATCACCCCCGATACCAATACATGTAGATTGACCTAATCCGTTTGAGGTTGTTTGAGCAACTGCTTCATAAGTTAATGTGCCTGATCTTGAAACAATTCCAACAGATCCTTTTTTATGAATATTACCAGGCATAATACCTATTTTGCATTCATCAGGTGTAATTATTCCTGGGCAGTTAGGGCCTATCAGTCTTGATTTTGATTTGGATAAATATTTTTTTACTTTAAGCATATCTAAGACTGGAATTCCCTCAGTGATACAAACTATTAGCTCTATATCTGACTCTATTGCCTCAATAATTGCATTAGCACAAAATTTTGCGGGAACATAAATCATGCTTGCATTCGCATTTGTTGACTTTTTTGCCTCAGCCACAGTGTTAAATACTGGTTTATCTAAATGAGTTTGTCCGCCTTTATTTGGAGTTACACCCCCAACAAGATTAGTTCCATATTTAATTGCTTGTTCAGAATGAAAGGTTCCATGTGAACCTGTAAATCCTTGGCAAATCAGCCGTGTATTTTTATTAACTAAAACTGACATTCTATTTTATTTCATTAACAATTTTTTCAGCTGCACTATTTAAATCTGTTGCAGAAATTATTTTTAACCCAGACCTATCAAGAATATCTTTTCCTTTTTCAAAATTTGTACCAGCTAATCTAACAACTAGTGGAACATTAATTTTTACTTCTTTTGCTGCATCAACTACTCCTTGAGCAAGAACATCACATTTCATAATTCCTCCAAATATATTTATTAGAATCCCTTTCACATTTTTATCAGAAATTATGATTTTGAGAGCTTCTGATACTTTCTCTTTTGAAGCTCCTCCACCAACATCTAAAAAGTTTGCTGGTTCTTCTCCATAAAGTTTAATAATATCCATTGTAGCCATTGCAAGTCCTGCACCGTTTACCATACAACCAATACTTCCATCTAATTTTATATAAGACAAATCATATTTACTTGCCTCTATTTCTGTAGGATCTTCCTCATTTAAATCTCTGAGTGCAGAAATTTCTGGGTGTCTAAATAATGCGTTATCATCGAAATTAATTTTTGCGTCTAAGCAAATAATTTTTCCCTGCTTTGTCAAAATTAGTGGATTTATTTCAACCATACTAGCGTCTAAATCTATAAAAAGTTTATATATTGATTTCACAATATTCATAGCTTCTAAACTTTGATCTGGTTTAAGATCAAAAATTTTTATTACTTTTTCGCAGTCCAAATCTGAAATACTTTTATTAAAATCGACTTTAATAGTATTAATTTTGTTAGGATTTTTTTTTGCTACTTCTTCAATATCCATCCCACCTTGGTCACTGGAGATGAAGGCTATTTTTGAACTACCTCGGTCTACAAGACAAGATAAATAAAATTCTTTATCAATATCTGATGGTTCCTCTACATAAAGTCTTTTTACTATTTTTCCAGATGGTCCTGTTTGATGTGTGATTAATTTTTTTCCTAATAAATTATTTGACTCTTTCTCCAATTCACTAATGTCATTTAATATTTTTACTCCACCAGCTTTGCCTCTTCCTCCAGCATGAATTTGGGCTTTTAAAACAAGTTTTTGGCTATTTAAGCTTTTCGCTTTTTCTAAAATATCTTTTACGGTTAAAGCAAATACTCCGTTAGGTACATTTGCACCATATTTTTTAAGTAATTCTTTTGCCTGGTGTTCGTGAATATTCATTATTTAGCTAAGTCAGGGTCAATTTTTGATGCAGCTTCCCAAAGTTTTTTTACTGCATTCACAGAATTGATAAATTCTGACTTTTCTTTTTCATCTAAATTAATAACTTCGATTTTTTCAACTCCTTTTTTTCCAACTATAATTGGAACTCCGGCATAAATATTTTTTATACCATATTCACCATTTAAAAAGGCAGCACATGGTAACATTTTTTTTTCATCCTTTAAAAATGCCTGTGCCATCTCCACACCAGATGCTGCTGGCGCATAAAAAGCTGATCCTTTTTCTAAAAATTTTACTATCTCGGCACCTCCATCTCTTGTTCTTTGATTAATGGCTTCAAGTTTTTCCATTGAAATTTTTCCACTTTTAACCAAATCTAATAAAGGTTTTCCAGAAACTTTGGTAAATCTAGGCAGGGGAACCATAGTATCACCATGACCACCCATTACCATAGCATCTATTTCTTTTACGGGAATATTTAACTCAAGTGATAGAAATAATTTAAATCTTGAACTATCAAGAATACCTGCCATCCCAACAACCTTATTAGTTGGCAGTCCTGAAAACTTTTGAAAAGCCATTACCATAACGTCTAAAGGATTTGTTATACAAATAACAAATGCATCTGGTGCATTTTGTTTTACACCTTCTGCGACTTGTTTCATTATTTTTAAGTTTATACCAAGCAGGTCATCTCTGCTCATTCCAGGTTTCCTTGGAACTCCTGCAGTAATAATTATTACATCTGAATTTTTTATATCTTTATAATTATCGGTCCCTGAAAATTTTACATTAAATCCATCCACAGATGATGATTGTGCAATATCTAGTGCTTTACCCTTTGCTATACCGCTCGCAACATCAAATAAAACTACTTCATCTGATAATTCTTTGGTTCCAATCAAGTGAGCTAATGTTCCCCCAATTTGTCCAGCTCCTATTAAAGATATCTTGCTCATACTAATTATTTCATAGTTGGCATCACAAACTCTGGGTTTGATCTTATCCCAGATGGCCACCTTGATGTAATTGTTTTTAGTTTGGTATAAAACTTTATACCTTCCATTCCGTGCATCGCGCTATCTCCGAACAGAGATCTTTTCCATCCTCCAAAACTATGAAAAGCCATTGGCACAGGAATTGGAACATTTATTCCAACCATTCCAACTTGAATTTTACTTGCAAATGTCCGTCCTGCGTCACCATCCCTGGTATATATACTAACTCCATTTCCATATTCGTGGTCGTTAATTAATTTTGTTGCTTCCTCAAAAGACTTGACTCTTACCACAGATAGAACTGGTCCAAATATTTCCTCTTTATATACTCTCATATCTCTCTTAACATGATCAAATAAACATCCACCTATATAAAAACCATTTTCGTAACCTTGTAGCTTTAAATCTCTACCATCAACAACTAATTTGGCTCCTTCTTTTACTCCTAAATCTACATAACCTTTAACTTTATTTAAATGTTCTTTAGTAACTAAAGGGCCCATCTCAGACGCTTTATCCATACCAGGTCCGACTTTTAAATTTTCTACTTTTTTTGAGAGCCTTGAAACTAGTTCATCACCTATATCTCCAACAGCTACTGCAACTGATTGGGCCATACATCTTTCTCCAGCAGATCCGTAAGCTGCTCCCATTAATCCATTAACAGCACCATCTAAATCACAATCTGGCATGACTACTAAATGATTCTTGGCACCACCTAATGCCTGAACTCTTTTTTCATTTTTTGCAGAATTTTCATAAATATACTTAGCAATAGGAGTGGAGCCTACAAAACTTACTGCCTTAACATCTTTATTGTTTAAAATTGCATCTACAGCCTCTTTATCTCCATTAATGACATTAAAAACACCATCTGGCAAACCTGCTTCTTTTAAAAGTTCTGCTAATTTTATCGAACAAGAAGGATCTTTTTCAGAAGGTTTAAGTACAAATGTATTTCCACAAGCTATTGCGATTGGAAACATCCACATAGGCACCATAGCAGGGAAATTAAATGGTGTAATTCCAGCAACTACTCCGAGAGGTTGGCGCATTGACCAGCTATCAACATTGGTCCCTACATTCTCCGAAAACTCTCCTTTTAATAAATGAGGAATTCCACAAGCAAACTCGACAACTTCTAATCCTCGTGTAAGTGATCCTTTGGCGTCTTCATAAACTTTTCCATGTTCGGCAACTATCATTTTTGTTAACTCATCAGAATTTTTTTCAATTAATTCTTTAAATTTAAACATTACTCTGGCTCTTTGTAGTGGGGGTCTTATTGACCAATCATTAAAAGCTTTTTTTGCAATTTCCACTGCGTTATTTAAATCGGACGATGAGGCCAACATTACTTCTGCCTGTTGCTCGCCAGTAGCTGGATTAAATACCTTACCTTTTTTTTTTGATGAGCCAGGAACAATTTTCCCATCTACAAAATGTTCAATTATTTTCATGAATATGATCTTTTAAATTAAAAATTATTAATAGTCTAATGTTTTAAATATTTGATGTAGCTAACATCTTTTTAATTTCTGCTATCGCTTTTGCTGGGTTTAAGCCTTTTGGACATGCATTGGTACAATTCATAATAGTATGACATCTATACAATTTTAATTCATCTGCTACTTTTTTTAATCTTTCCTTCCTATCTTCATCCCTACTATCTATAATCCATCTGTAAGCTTGTAACAAAACAGCAGGACCTAAATACTTATCACCATTCCACCAGTAACTCGGGCAAGAAGTTGAACAGCATGCACACATAATGCATTCGTATAGACCATCTAATTTTGATCTGTCCTCTCGAGATTGTAAATTTTCTTTCTCAGGTTTTTTTGATGTTTTTAACCAAGGTTGTACCGACTCATATTGTTTATATAATGTGCTCAAGTCACCTATTAAGTCTTTTAAAACTTTCAAGTGTGGAAGTGGATAAATATTAATGTCTCCTTTTATTTCTGCATGTGATTTTGTACATGCTAAACCATTTTTACCATCCATGTTCATTGCGCAAGATCCACATACTCCATGAGCACATGATCTTCGGTAAGCAAGACTAGGATCTATCTCATTTTTTATTTTATTTAAAATATCTAAAACTTTTGATGGACAATTATCCATATCTATTTCATAGGTATCAATTCTGGGTTTTTCATCTGTAGATGGATCCCACCTATAAACATTTACTTTTCTTAAATTTTTGGAGCCGGTTTTATCTTTATAATATTTACCTTTTTGAATCTTTGAGTTTTCAGGTAGATTAATTTGAACCATTAATACACTCTTTCTTGTGGTGGGAAATATTGAACCTCATTTGTCAATGTAGATTTATGAACCGGTCTGTAATCAATCTTTGTCTCTTTTCCATCACACCAAGACAGAGTGTGTTGCATAAAGTTCTTATCATCTCTTTTTGGGAAATCTTCTCTAGCATGAGCTCCTCTGCTCTCTTTCCTGTGATAGGCGGAGTCCATGGTCGTGATTGCTTGTCTAATTAAATTATCAAATTCTAAAGTTTCAACTAAATCTGTATTAAATATCAATGATTTATCTTTTACTGAAATTGCATCCATTCCGTCAAAAGGTTTTCTTATTTCTTGAACTCCTTCTTTTAAAGTTTTTTCTGTTCTAAAAACCGCACATTTTGACTGCATAGTTTTTTGCATAGCTATTCTTAGATCTGCAGTATTATGATCTCCATTACCGTTTCTTAATTTATCAAATCGATCGAGACATTTATCTGTTTCAGACTTTGAAATTTCTTCATGCGGCATGCCAGGTTTAATAAGTTCTGCAGCTCGTTTTGCAGCCGCTCGACCAAAAACAACTAAATCTATCAAAGAGTTAGAGCCTAATCTATTTGCACCATGAACTGAAACGCATGCTGCTTCTCCGATTGCCATTAATCCTGGTACAGTCTTTTCAGAGCCGTTCAATGTTAAAACTTCAGCTTTGTAATTTGTAGGTATACCTCCCATATTGTAGTGTACAGTAGGAACAACTGGTATTGGCTCCTTAGTTACATCTACGTTTGCAAACAATCTTGAAGATTCTGATATACCGGGTAGTCTTTCCTCAATTACCTTTGGATCTAAGTGATTAAGATGTAAATGAACATGATCTTTTTCTTTTCCAACTCCTCGTCCTTCATTTATTTCTACTGCAATTGATCTGCTTACAACGTCTCTTGATGCTAGATCTTTTGCTTTTGGAGCGTATCTTTCCATGAATCTCTCTCCTTTAGAATTTAAAAGATATCCTCCCTCACCTCTAACACCTTCCGATATCAAAGTACCATGTCCATAAATTCCAGTTGGGTGGAATTGCACAAATTCCATATCCTGTAATGGTAGTCCCGCTCTTAGCACCATTGCATTTCCATCTCCAGTACAAGTGTGTGCAGACGTTGCAGAATAATAAACTTTTCCATATCCGCCCGTTGCTATTATGGTAATATGAGATCTAAACCTGTGAATAGTTCCATCATTTAAATTCCACGCAATCAAACCCTTGCAAGCTCCATCTTTCATGAGTAAATCTAGAGCAAAGTATTCAATAAAAAATTCAGTATTATGCTTTAAAGCTTGTCCATACAAAGTATGAAGAATAGCATGACCAGTTCTGTCAGCTGCAGCACAAGTTCTTTGGACCGTCTCATTTCCATAGTTTTTTGTCATTCCGCCAAATGGTCTTTGATAAATCTTTCCATCTTCGGTTCTACTGAAAGGCACCCCATATTTTTCTAACTCAAGAACTGCTCTTGGTGCTTCCTTGCATAAATATTCTATTGAGTCCTGGTCTCCTAACCAATCGGATCCTTTAACAGTGTCGTACATGTGCCAACGCCAGTCATCTTCTCCCATATTTCCTAGCGCTGCAGATATTCCACCTTGAGCAGCAGATGTATGACTACGAGTAGGGAATACTTTTGAAATACAAGCTGTTTTCAAACCAGCTTCACTCAGACCCACGGCTGCTCTTAAACCAGAGCCACCTGCCCCCAAAACGACAACATCATATTCATGATCTATTATTTTATATGAGCTCATAATCCAAATTTTAGTAATACTGTTATTGTAATTAAAGGAAATATTATAGCAAAGAAATATAATAATTTGTTTGCGACACTTTTTATTTTTTCATTATGGATATAATCCTCAAAAATCTCACTTATTGTAAGAGCTGTATGAAAAAAAGCCATTATTAGTAATAAAGAGAGTATGAATTTTACTATTTGGTCGCTAAAAAAACTGATTACCTGATTATAGTTCTGATCATATACAGACACAAAGTTGATAACAAACCATATCATTAGAGGTATTAAAATAATTGTGCTTACTTTTAAAAATATCCATTTTTTCGTGGCATTGATCATTAGATTACTCCTCTGCCAATAAAGTAAATTAGAACTGTACTTATAAATGATCCAAAAATTACACAAAGACCTGTGATATTCGAAATTTTTAAATCAAATCCATAACCTAAATCCCAAAATAAATGTCTTATTTCACTTAAAATTTGAAAAGAAAATGACCAAATAATACTAATTACAAAAAACTTTCCAAAAATTGAATTAAAAAAATCTGCAAATAAATTGTAATGTTGTCCAAATAAAAAGACAAAAGATATCCAAATACATAGAAAAATAAAAAATAGATAGTTAATTACACCAGATATTCTATGCGAAATCGATACCAAAGATGAAACATGCCAATTATAAATTTGTATGTGTGGAGATAGAGGGTTATTATTTTTCATTGTAATTTATTATAGTAGGTTTCTGCAATTTCAACAGCATTTAGTGCAGCACCTCTCAATAGATTGTCCGAAACAATCCAAAGGTTTATAGAATTTTTATTTGAGTTATCTTGTCTTATTCTCGAAATAAATGTTTCATTTTTACCTGCGCTATCAATAGGTGTCGCATACATATTATTTAAAGGATCATCAATTATTTTACACCCTGGGGCTTTTGCTAAAACTTTTCTTACCTCTGAGAGTGAGACAGTTTTATTAAATTCAATATTTAAAGACTCGGAATGTGAGACCATCACTGGAATTCTTACACATGTTGCTGTTAATTCTATTTTGTGATCTAATATTTTTTTAGTTTCATTTATCATTTTAATCTCTTCTTTCGTGTAACCATCATCTAGAAAATCATCTATATGTGGTATGGCATTGAAAGCAATTTGTTTTGTAAAATTTTTTGATGAAACTTTTTTTTCTGCTAAGATATCTCTTGTTTGTTCAATTAACTCATCCATCGATGCTTTTCCTGCTCCAGATACGGATTGATAAGTAGAAACTACCACTCTTTTGATATCAAATAGATCATGTAAAGGTTTAAGTACAATTACCATTTGAGCTGTTGAACAATTAGGATTAGCTATAATATTTTTTTTTAAATTAGATAAATGATGTTTGTTTACCTGCGGAACAATTAATGGCACATCTGGATCCATTCTAAAATAACTTGAATTATCTACAACGACAGAACATTTGGCAGCTTTAACGGCATAGGCTTCTGAAATTTTTTTACCCGCTGAAAAAAAAGTAATATCAACTTTGGAAAAGTCAAAATCTTCTAAACTTTGAACTTTTATTTTTTTCCCATTAAACAATAACTCTGTACCCGCGCTTTTTTTCGAAGCTAATAAACATAAATCCTCTACTAAAAGTTTTTTCTGTTCTAAAACTTCGATTATCTTACGTCCAACATTTCCAGTGGCACCAACAATAGCAATTTTCATGACTTATTTAATACTTTATATTAGATGAAGGGTAAATCACAAACTGTTCCGTTCACAGATTTACCGTTAATATTTATTTTAATTTTAGTTCCTGTATCCCAATTAGGTTTTTTTAACATTGCAATTCCAATAACTTTATTAAAGTGAGGTGAATAAACTCCTGATCTTAATTCGCCTATATGATTTTCATTATTATCAAAAATTTTTATTGTCTCAGTAATACTGATGCTATCAGACTCAATTTTCACACCCATCAGTTTTTTTTTTAAACCATTTTTATTATATTGAATTAATTTATCTTTTCCTAAAAAATTAATGTCACTATTAACATTTACATATTTATCTAGGCCACATTCGTAAGGGTTGTCTTCGTTATCTATATCGTTACCGTAAGAAAGCAGTCCACTCTCTATTCTCTCAATTAAATTTGGACAGCCTGGTTTTACATTAAATTCTTTACCCTCATCAAAAAGTTTATCATATAACTGTAAACCTGACTTGGTATGTTCAACATAAATTTCATATCCACCTTGTTTAGACCAACCTGATCTTGCTATTAAATGTTTATCTCCTGCAAATTCAAAATAGTCAAAGCCGAAGAATTTCATTTCAGCAATCTTTTTTCCAAAAATTTTCTCCATCAATTTAAATGATTTTGGTCCTTGGACAGCTAAAATATTTACATTTGGTTCAATTATTTTTACATTAAGTTTGTTACCAATTGCTAAACCTTTAGCAAATAAAATCACATCCGAGTCGGCAATTGATATCCACCATTTATCCTCTTTTAATTTTAAAATCACCGGATCGTTAATCATTCCACCATTATCATCTATAATTGGACAATAATAACATCTGCCAATTTTAGACTTAGATAAGTCTCTACAAGTCATAAGCTGAACTAATTTGTAGGCGTCTGGTCCACTTATTTCTACTTGTCTTTCAGCAGCAACATCCCAAATTTGCACATGCTCTTTTAAATGGTGGTATGAGTCTTCAAGTGATCCAAACGCAGCTGGCAAAAGCATATGGTTATAAATTGTATAAGCTGTGACGCCTTGAGACTCAATTCTTGATGAATAAGGAGTGCTTCTTAATCTTCTTGATTTAGCAATATTAAATTTTTTCATTTTTTTAGTTTTAAAATAAATTCTTTTACAATTTTTCTCATTTCAAAAGCTTTTTCAAAAATTATCATGTGACCGCAGTCAGTGATCACTTTAGTTTCTGAATTTTTAATTAATTCAGACATTTTATTACCAACTTTAAGTGGAACCATTTTATCGAGATCTCCAAATATACATAAAGTCGGACAATTAATTTTTTCTAAAGATTCTTTTCCAGACTTGTAGTTATTACAAGCGTTTAAGTCTACTGATAAAATTTCTATAATTTCTCTAGATGAGTTAATTATCTTTTTTACAGGGTTTCCACCAATAAATGCCTTGGATCCCTCATAACCCCATTTCATCATTAGTAATATCGCCTTATCATCTCCAGCCTCTGCAAGATCTATCAAATCTTGATTTACAGGCATTTTATATGATCCAGCAACTAATACTAATCCATCAATAAATTCTGGATATTTAGATGCAAAATCTATTCCAACTAAACAACCCTGCGAATGACCAACGATGATAATCTTTTGAATTTTGAGTGTTTCCATGAAACTTTTTACCCAAGACGACATATCCTCAATAGATTTAAGTGATGGGCCTTCAGAGCTTCCATGTCCTGGTAAATCAATTGATAAAACATTATATCCTTGGGATGCATAAAACTGTTCATGNAGAGACCAAACAATATGAGTTAACCCACTTCCATGCATCAACATAATAGAGGGCTTATCTTTATCAAAATCAAAGCCACCTGTAGAAATAAATACGTTTTTGCCGTTAACGTCTAGGTTCAGTTTAGCTCCTTGGCTAATTTCCTTAATTCAAATTTTTGGATTTTTCCTGTTGAAGTTTTAGGCAATTCACAAAATTCAATTTTTTTTGGTACTTTAAAGCCTGCTAATGTTTCTTTACAATAAGATATTAATTCTTTCTCGGTCACTTCTTTATCTTTTACTTTTTCTATAAAAGCACATGGTACTTCTCCCCATTTTTCGTCTGGTTTCGCAACAACAGCAGCAATTGAAACACTCGGATGTTTTGCTAAAGTATTTTCTATTTCAATTGATGAAATATTCTCTCCGCCAGAAATTATAATATCTTTTGATCTATCTTTTATCTTAATATAACCATCTGGATTTGTTACAGCTAGATCTCCAGAGTGAAACCATCCATGCGACATAGCCTTATCAGTAGCTTCTTTGTCCTTAAAATATCCCTTCATAACAATATTTCCTCTTATCATGATTTCACCTATTGTCTTTCCATCTTTGGGCACTGGTTTCATTGTTTCAGGATCCATTACCATTGTGTCTTCAGTATTAGGGTATCTTACACCTTGTCTTGCTTTAATTTCATTTTTTTTATCTTCATCATAAGAATTCCACTCATCATTCCATGCGCACTGTAAAATATGTCCGTATGTCTCTGTAAGTCCATAAACATGCATTACCTCGAACCCAAGAGCCTCCATTTTTTTAAAGATAATACTCGGTGGTGGTGCCCCTGCGGTTAAAACGTAAACTTTATGATTTAATTTTTTTCTTTCACTTTCAGATGCACCTGTAATCATATTCAAAACAATTGGCGCTCCTCCGAAGTGAGTAATCTTATGCTTTTCAATTAATTCAAAGATTTTTTTTATATCTATTGCTCTTAAGCAAATTGTTTTCCCATTTAGCATTGGAACAGTCCAAGGATACCCCCAACCATTGCAATGAAACATTGGGACTATTGTTAAAAAATTTAATCTATTTGGCATGTTCCATGCAACTGCACTACCAGTTGACATTAAATAAGAACCTCTGTGATGATATACAACGCCCTTAGGATTACCTGTTGTGCCAGATGTATAGCTTAATGATATAGCTTGCCACTCATCTTTAGGTCTTCTCCAAACGTAATTATCATCACCAGTTTTTAAAAATTCTTCATACTCTTTTTCTCCAATTTTTTTTAAAAGTGATTGATCTGCATAATCATCTTGAACATCAATTATTATTGGCTTTATTTTAGTTTGTGTAAGCGCTTTCTCTATTACAGAGTGTAATTGTCGATCGACGATAAGTACTTTTGCCTCACTGTGATCAATTATATATGCCACAGTTTTAGCATCTAATCTTGTATTAATTGTATTTAATATTGCACCCGTCATTGGGACAGAATAATGGGCCTCAAAAATTTCAGGTGTATTGAATGCCATAACTGAAACTGTATCTCCCTCACCAATTCCAATTTTTTCAAGAGCACTTGCAAATTTAATGCACCTTTTATAAATTTCTTTCCAGGTAAATTTTTTATCCTCATAGATAAGAGCCTCATAGTTAGGGTATATATCTTTTGCTCTTTCTAGGAAACTAAGTGGTGTTAATGGCACAAAGTTAGCTTTGTTTTTATCTAAGTTTTGCTCGTATTTATTCATTAATTAAATTTGTGACTCATTATATAATCACTTCCACTAACGGCAGTTATATAATGACTTTCGATCCTTGGTAAAACTCTTTCAAAATAATACTTGGCAGTATTAATTTTGTCCTCATAAAATTGTTTGTTTGTTTCATAGTTTTTATAACTAACCTCTAAAACCTTTATCCAAGAATGAGCAACAGCAACATAACCTAACACTTTTAGGTAATCATTGCATGCAGCACTAACATCGTTCTTGGATTTTTGCATTTTATCTTTAATCCAATCAGTAAATTTAATTAAAGTTTTNAAACTGTTTTCTAATTTTTCGTTAAAATTTTTTAATTCTTGATTATTGCTAGATAAGTCTTTTTTTAAACTCTCAATATATTTATTTATAATATCACTTTCTTTATTTACTAATTTTCTAAAAACTAAATCTATAGCCTGAACTGAGTTAGTACCCTCATATATTGGAGTAATTCTGTTGTCTCTGTAAAGCTGTTCTATTCCTTGGTCTTTTGTATATCCATAACCTCCGAATATTTGCATAGCATCACTTGTTATTTCCATACCTAAGTCTGTAAACATCGATTTAACTACGGGTGTCATTAATGATACTAGCTCCGATGCTTCCCTTCTTATTTTTTCGTCAGAATGATAAAGGCTTACCTCTGTTTGTTGTGATAACCAAAAACATAATGCTCTTTCACCTTCAATTATAGATTTCATATTTAGCAATGATTTTCTGATATCTGCATGTTCAATTATTAAATCTGCTCCTCCATTTTGATTTTTTCCATTGTGTGCTTTACCTTGTTTACGTTCTTTTGCATAGTTTACTGAATTTTGATAAGCAATTTCTGAAATGCCTAAACCTTGAATTCCTACAACAATCCTTTCAAGATTCATCATTGTAAACATAGAATTTAAACCTTTATTTTTTGGTCCAATCATATACCCAACTGCATCATCAAAGTTTAAAACACAAGTTGCTGAGCCTTTTATTCCCATTTTACTCTCAATAGATCCAGTCGATACACCGTTTCGTGGACCAATTGATCCATCATCCTTAACAATAAATTTTGGAACCAAAAATAAGCTTATTCCCTTAGTTCCACTTGGGGAGTCAGATGCTCTGGCAATAACTAAGTGGATAATATTTTCAGTTAAATCATGATCTCCTGAAGTAATAAATATTTTTTGCCCGCTTAACTTAAAACTTCCATCTTTTTGTTCTACAGCTTTTGTTTTGAGCAAACCTAGGTCTGTTCCACATACAGGTTCTGTAAGACACATTGTGCCACTCCATTTACCCTCAACCATTTTTGGTAAATACCTATTTTTAATTTCATCAGTAGCATGATGGTTAATACAATTGTACGCACCGATACTTAACTCTGAGTAAAGCTTGAAAGATAAACATGCTGAAGATAACATTTCATCAAAAAAGGCACTTACAGTTTTTGGCATTCCTTGACCACCAAATTTTGGATCACATGATAAAGAAGTCCATCCATCCTCTATATACTTCTTATATGCTTCTTTATAACCTGGGGGAGTTCTAACAATGCCATTTTCTAATACAGTTGGGTTTTCATCTCCAGACTTTGCTAGTGGTAGTATGATGTTTTGATTTATTTTAGCTGCCTCTTCTAAAATATTTTTTACCAAATCTGGCGTGACATCCTTATACTTTTCTATCTCATTATAATTTTTATTATTTCTTAAGTTCTCATAAAGAAACATCATATCTTCAACGGGAGCTGTATAAATTGTCATAATTTTTATAAAATAATTGAAATTAACTAATTTTGCAAACAAGCAATAATCGCATCTCCAACATCTTTTGTTGATACTTCCTTATTACCTTTTGAACATATATCCTTGGTTCTAAGCCCATCATCAAGGATTTTTTGTACTGCAGCGTCTAGCTCCTTTGACTCTTTATCCAAATTTAAAGAATATTTTAACGCCATTGAAAAACTTAGTATTGTTGCAATTGGATTAGCGATACCTTTTCCAGCAATATCAGGTGCTGAGCCGTGTACTGGCTCGTACATTGATCTCATGTTTCCATTTTTGTCTTTGGCTCCTAAAGATGCTGAAGGTAGTAACCCTAATGAACCTGTTAACATCGCAGCTTCATCTGACAATATATCTCCAAATAAATTATCTGTTACAATGACATCAAATTGTTTTGGATTTCTTAAGAGTTGCATAGCGCAGTTGTCTGCTAACATATGTTCTAATTCTACTTCTTTAAATTCTTTATCATGAATAGCTTGAACTTCCTCTCTCCAAAGCTGACCAGCTTCCATAACATTTGATTTTTCACATGATGTAACTTTATTATTTCTTTTTTTTGCAAGATCGAAGGCTACTCTAGAAACTCTTTCAATTTCGCTCGTTGTATAAGTGTGAGTATTAATACCTTTTCTTTCACCGTTATCTATTGGCTTGATTCCTCTAGGCTCACCAAAATATATTCCCCCGGTAAGTTCTCTGACTATCATTATATCAAGTCCTGAAACTATTTCAGGTTTTAAACTTGAGGCTTCAACTAACTGCTTGAAACAAATTGCTGGTCTTAAATTTGCAAAAAGTTTAAGTTCTTTCCTTAATTTTAATAATGCTCTTTCTGGTTTTTTGGAAAAATCCAAATTATCCCACTTTGGACCTCCAACAGCTCCTAAAATTACAGCTTCACTTTCTAAAGCTTTATAAAAAACTTCATCAGTAATAGGTGTTCCATGTTTATCATATGCAGCACCACCCACTAAGTCTTCGTCAATTTCAAAATCTAAAGATCTATTTTTATTTAACCAATTAATTATTTTTTTTACTTCGGCGATTACTTCTGGACCAATACCATCACCTGGTAAAAGTAAAATTTTTCTTTTCTTAACCTTAATCATTAAAGATCCATGGTTTTGAAGACTCTAATTTTTTTTCAAATTCATTTATATTTGAGGATTTCTCTAGAGATAAAGCAATGTCATCAAGTCCTTCCAATAAGCATTTTTTTTTGAAAGGCTCAATTTTAAAACTGATCTCATTGTTTCCATAGATAATTTTTTCATCATTTAAATTTATTTCTATTTCTTCTTGTCTTTTTGAGTACTCTGATAATTCTTTTATTTTTTCCTCACTTAAAATTATTGGTAATATGCCATTTTTAAAACAATTATTATAAAAGATATCGGCATAACTTGAACTTATCACGCATGTAATTCCAAAGTCTAAAAGAGCCCATGGTGCATGTTCTCTTGATGAACCACAACCAAAATTATTCCCCGCAATTAATATTTTTGAAACATCAAATGGTTTCTTATTTAAAATAAAATCTTTAATAATATTTCCATCGTTATCATATCTCATTTCATGAAAAAGGTTTTTTCCCAATCCTGTTCTTTTTATTGTTTTTAGGAATTGTTTTGGGATGATCATATCAGTATCGATATTGACGATTGGCAAATATGCAGGAATACTTTTGAGGGATACAAATTTTTTCATTAGTTTTGATATTTTCTTACGTCATCAAGATTTCCAGCAATTGCAGCTGCTGCTGCCATACCTGGGCTTACTAGATGTGTACGACCACCTCTTCCTTGTCTTCCCTCAAAGTTTCTATTTGAAGTAGATGCGCATCTCTCTTGTGGTTTTAATTTATCAGCATTCATTGCTAAGCACATTGAGCAACCAGGCTCTCTCCACTCAAATCCAGACTCAATGAATATTTTATCTAAACCTTCCTGTTCTGCTTGTTCTTTTACTAGTCCAGATCCTGGAACAACCATGCCATGCACATGTGCAGCCTTTTTTTTATTTTTTAAAATTTGAGCAGCCTCTCGTAAATCTTCTATTCTTCCGTTGGTACAACTTCCAATAAAAACTTTATCAATTTTTATATCCTGAACTTTAACATCTGGTTTTAGACCCATATATTTTAAAGATCTATTAATTGAATTTTTTTTATCTTCATTTTTCTCATTATCAGGGTTCGGTATTTTTCCATTTATTGTTACAACATCTTCTGGAGAAGTTCCCCAAGTTACCATAGGAGCAATATCCTCTCCATTTAAATTGATCTCTTTATCAAATTTAGCATCATTATCAGTTTTAAGTGAGTTCCAATACTCTAAAGCTTTATTCCAATTTTCATTTTTTGGGGACATTGGTCTTCCTTTTAAGTAATTAAAAATTTTTTCATCAGGTTGAATAAGACCAGCTCTAGCACCACCCTCGATTGACATATTACAAATCGTCATTCTCTGTTCCACAGACAGGTCTGAAATCACCGAACCAGCATACTCTAATACACATCCAGTACCTCCAGCTGTTCCAATTTTTCCAATTATTTGCAAAATAACATCCTTTGAAGTCACTCCCAGTGACAGTTTCCCATTAACGTTTATTCTAAAATTTTTTGCCTTTTTTTGTACCAAGGTTTGAGTTGCTAAAACGTGTTCTACTTCTGAAGTACCTATTCCAAATGCTAGGGCGCCAAATGCACCATGAGTAGCAGTGTGGCTATCTCCACAAACAATTACTGTACCTGGTTGCGTGAAACCTTGCTCGGGCCCTACTATATGAACAATACCTTGTCTTTTATCGTCCATTCCAAAAAGTTTGATACCAAATTCTTTACAATTTTTTTCTAATGTTTCTACCTGAATTTTAGAATCAACATCATCAATTCCTTTAGATCTATCGGTTGTAGGAATATTGTGATCAACTACAGCAAGTGTTAACTTTGGTTGTCTCACTTTTCTTTTTGAATTTCTAAGCCCCTCAAATGCCTGTGGGCTTGTCACCTCATGTATTAAATGTCTATCCACAAATAATAAAGATGTACCATCATCTTGCTGATGAACTAAATGTTCATTCCAAATTTTGTCGTATAAAGTTCTAGGCATTTTAAAAAAGACTATTTTTTATCTTTAAGAGTCTCTTTTTCATTTTTTTTTTCAGAGGTATCTTTTTTTTCAACAGACTCTTTCTCTACTTTCGTTTCCTCTGTTATATTACTTTCTTCAGTTTTAGTTACATTTTGTGCTGTTGGTTGTTCTGTTTTAACATCTACATCAATGCCAATTTTTTTCTTAATTTTTTCTGCAATTCTTGCTGATTTTCCTGTTCTGTCTCTAAGATAATAAAGTTTTGCCCTTCTTACCTTTCCAGATCTAATTACCTTGATTGAGTCTACAATTGGACTATAGAGTGCAAATGTTCTTTCCACACCTTCGCCAAAGGAAATTTTCCTTACTGTAAAAGATGAGTTTAAATCTCTATTCTTTTTAGCAATACAAACTCCTTCAAAATATTGAATTCTATCTCTTTTGCCCTCTGTAATTCTAACACCAATTTTCACAATATCGCCTGGAAAAAAATTTGGTAATTTTTTTTCTGCAGCTATTTTTTTGACATTAGCTTGATTAATTTCTTCAATAGTTTTCATTTGTAAGTTTATCAAATTAGTTTTTTTTGTTATATTTTTGCCATAAATCTGGCCTTCGGTCGCGAGTTATAGCCTCTGATTGAGATAAACGCCAGTCTTTAATTTTCGCATGATCACCTGATAAAAGCACATTTGGCACACTTTTTTCCTCCCAGATTTGAGGTTTTGTGTACTGTGGATACTCCAATAAACCATTTTCAAAGCTTTCTTCGCTAGTAGATTTTTCATTTCCAAGTACTCCGGGTATTAATCTTAATATAGCATCCAAAAAAACATAAGTTGCTGTTTCACCTCCAGAAAGGACAAAATCTCCTAAACTTATCTCGTCTATTTTTCTGTTTTCTAATACTCTCTGGTCAATACCTTCGAAATGACCGCAAATTATGTTAACTTTATTTTCTAAAGAAAGTTCTTTTGCAATTTTTTGATTAAAAACTTTTCCTTTTGGAGATAAGTAAACAATTTTCTCATCTCGATTAATGTTTTTATCTAACGACTTTGCGAGTACGTCAGGCTTGATTAACATTCCTGAGCCTCCTCCGTAAGGAGTATCATCAACTGTCTTATGTTTATCAATTGCATAATCTCTAATATTTACAGTTCTCAAATCCCAAATTTTTTTTTCAATAGCTTTCCCATAAAGTCCATTTTTAAAAGGTCCAGGAAAGTACTCAGGATATAATGTAAATACTTGAGCTATAAACATTTTTATTTTTTCTCCTCTGCTTTAGGAGCTTCTTTTGGAGCATCTGCTTTTTTCTCCTCTGCTTTAGGAGCTTCTTTTGGAGCATCTGCTTTTTTCTCCTCTGCTTTAGGAGCTTCTTTTGGAGCATCTGCTTTTTGTCCTTCTTTTGGTGACTCCTCTTTTGCCTCTTTTTTTCTTTCTTTTTTTGGTACAGCCTTCATTGGATTATTACCTTTTGCTGGCATAGGAATTAGCTCATGTTCACCAAGTAATCTAGCAACTCTAGTGGTTGGTTGTGCGCCTTGGCTTAACCAATATTTTATTCTATCCGTTTGAAGTCCAATTCTTTCTTTTTTTTCTTTTGGAAGCAAAGGATTAAAAAAACCTAATTTTTCAATAAACCTTCCATCTCTTGGAAATTTACTATCAGCAACAACTATTTTGTAAACTGGTCTTTTTTTTGTCCCTCCCATCGATAATCTAAGTTTTAACATTATTCTCCTTTTTTTTATTTTAGTTGATTAAAAAGTTCAGGCGGAATACCTTTATCTGCCATTCCTTTCATATTTCCTTTTGACATCTTTCTCATCATTTCAGACATCATTTTAAATTGCTTGAGCAATTTATTGATAGTGGCTATGTCTGTACCAGAGCCATTAGCAATTCTTTTTTTTCTTGATCCATCAATTATTTTTGGATTTTGTCTCTCTTTTTTAGTCATCGATAAAATAACAGCTTCATTTTGAGTTATAACTTTTTCATCTATTCCAGATTGGTCCATTTGTGATTTTATTTTTGAAACCCCAGGAAGAAAGGACATTATGCCCTCTATGCCACCCATTTTTTTCATCTGTTTTAATTGTGATAAATAATCATCTAAAGAAAACTGGCCCTTCTTTAAATTTTCTTCTGTTTTTTTTAACTTCTCTTCATCAAGATCTTCAGCAGCTTTTTCAACAAGGCTAACTATATCCCCCATTCCTAAAATTCTGTTTGCAATTCTTTCGGGATAGAAAACTTCAAGATTTTCAATTTTTTCACCAACACCTAAAAATTTTATTGGAACATTTGCTACATATTTCATGCTTAATGCAGCTCCGCCTCTTGCATCTCCATCAGATCTTGTAAGAACAATTCCTGACAAATTAACTGTATTTTTAAATTCTTTAGCCACATTTGCTGCAACCTGACCAGTAAGCGAATCTGCAACCAAAATTGTCTCTACGGGATTTATAATTTCTTCAATTTGCTTAATTTCACTCATCATTTGTAAATCGATTTGGGTCCTACCCGCAGTATCGAATAATATTACCTCTGATCCATTAAGACTTGCGGCACTCAAAGCTCTTCTACATATATCAGCTGGTTGTTGTCCCTCAATAATTGGTAAGGTGTTAATATTATGCTGTTCTCCTAAAAGTTTAAGTTGTTCTTGAGCTGCGGGCCTATAAATATCTAAGCTCACAATCATTACTTTCTTTTTTTTATTTTTTTCAATAAACTTTGCAAGTTTTGCTGTTGTTGTGGTCTTTCCAGATCCTTGTAAACCTACCATCATCATAGATACTGGAGGTACAGCATTAAAATTTAAATCAGTATTTTCGCTTCCTAATAAATTTATTAATTCATCATTTACAATTTTCACCACCATTTGTCCTGGCGATGTAGATCTAATGATTTCTTGTCCTAATGCCTTAGGTTTAATTTTATTTACAAAATCTTTAGCAACCTCTAATGAGACATCTGCCTCTAAGAGTGCCAATCTGATATTTCTTAACCCTTCATCAACCTGCTTCTCATCTAGAGATGCTGACTTTTTTAAGGAGGAAAATATTTCCTCGAATTTATTAGTTAAATTTTCAAACATAATTTCATCCAGCAGTTATCGCACCAGTGGGCGAACCCTCGCTGACTGGTGTCGATCTCTTTGTTGCCAAAGACACCGCAAATTGCTGTTTTTGCGGAAACTTCGACAAACTATAATAGAGGTTCAAAAAGTCAATAAATAAGTTAAGTATTAAATATATGGAATTTAGAGCTTTTAAAATGGATGGTTTGGGTAACGATTTTATAATTATAGATAATAGAGAAAAAATTATAAATCTTACAAAAGACCAAATTATAAAAATTTGCGATAGAAATTTTATTGGTTGCGATCAGTTAATATTTATTAAAAAAAACCAAAACTCTGATGGTTATCTTGAATTTTTTAATTCTGATGGTGGAAAAGCAGGTGCATGTGGTAATGGGACAAGGTGTGTCGCTGATTTTATAGCTAAAGAAAAAAATAAAAAAATTGTTAATTTAACTACTTCCTCTGGAAATTTGAAATCTGAGATAATTGGAGAAAATATTGTTTCAACTGAAATGGGACAACCAAAAACAAAATGGAGCGAAATTCCATTATCAAAAGAATTAAATACAATAAATTTAAATATTAAAATTTTTGATAAATTTAAAAAAGAATTCCAAGGCGGTACAGCAGTAAATATCGGAAACCCACATGTAGTTTTTTTCGTACCAAACATTGATAACTTCGATATAAAAAAAATAGGTCCTGAAATTGAAAATCATAATTTATTTCCGGAAAAAACAAATGTTACTTTAGCAAAAGTAATTAGTAAAAATTTAATAAAAGTGAATGTATGGGAAAGAGGGGCGGGAAATACAAAAGCTTGTGGAACTGCAGCTTGTGCAACTGCAGTAGCGGGTAAGTTGAATGACTTAACAGATCAAAAAGTAGATATTGAATTTGCTACTGGTAAATTGGTTGTCAAAATTGATGAAAAAAATTCAATTCATATGAAGGGTCCAGTTTCAAAAATAAATACTATTAATGTCAAATTGTAATGAGCATATTTGAAAAATTTAAAATAGGCTTTAAAAAAAGTGCGCAGAATATTTCCTCGGGTTTTCGAGAAATTCTTATAAAGAAAGAAATTGATGATAACTCACTTAATAAAATAGAGGAATTTTTAATAAGTTCTGATGTAGGAATTGATGCAGCTTCTGAAATAAGAAATATTTTAGCTCAAGAAAAAATTGACCCAAGTTCGGACTTAATTGGAGAAATAAATAAAGTTCTTAAAAGGTATATTGTCTCTACTATGGGTAATTTTGAGAAAAAAGATTTTTTCAAAAATAATAATAATTTAAATGTTATATTAGTGGCTGGTGTCAACGGCTCTGGAAAAACAACAACGATTGGTAAAATCGCTAAAATTTTTAAAGAAAATAATAATAAAGTAGTCTTGTCTGCGTCTGATACATTTAGAGCTGCAGCAATTGAACAATTAGAAAATTGGGCAAATAAAATCGGTGTCGATTTGGTAAAATCAAATCAAGGGTCGGATCCTGCATCTGTTGCATATAAAGCAATGAGTTTTGCTAAAGAAAATAACTTTAACCAATTAATTATTGATACAGCTGGAAGGTTGCAAAATAAAAAAAATTTGATGGAGGAGTATAAAAAAATTGCAAACGTTGTAAAAAAAATCGACGATAATGCTCCAAATGAAGTTATTTTAGTTTTAGATGCTACTTCAGGACAAAATATACTGAGTCAAGTTGACGAGTTTAACAAAATTATTCCCATCACCGGACTTGTTATGACAAAATTAGATGGAACAGCAAAGGGTGGTATTCTCTTAGCTTTATCTAAAAAATATAAAATTCCAATAATAGGACTTGGTTTAGGTGAAAAAGAGGATGATCTTCAAATATTTGATGTTGAAAAATTTGCTGAAGCTTTTACTCAAATAAATTAGTTTATTAAATTTTTTGATATCAAAGGTTTAAATAAATTACACTCATGCTTTTTATCAAGAGCAGCATATCCACAATTCTTAGCATACGAAGAAATTATAAAACCTAATTTACCACTCCTATCGTTGGATCTTAGTTCTTTTTTTTGAATATCAAATGTAAGATTTTTTGAGATGTTTTTATTTGCACTAACCATCACTAATGTATTATTATCCTCTAAAAGATAATACGCAAAATCCTCTGGAAATACTGGATAATCATAATCCATTAAAAATAATTTAGCTTTATTTGGAAACCACTCATAAGAAATAAGAGGTAGATCCTTTTTTAATTTATGGTCATATAGATAAAGATCTTGTGGATAATCAGTTACATAATTTAAATCCTCTCCTCTTGCAAGTATGGCATTTTCTCTTGTTTTAAAATATAGAGTGAATTTTTTGTTATAAGACTCCATTTTACCTATATGAAAGTATTTATCTGATTGATCCGAAGAAGCATTGCTACAAATTAAAAGTAAAAGTGTAATTATAAAAATATTTCTCATAAACAAAATTTAATTGTAAACTTTGAAGAGTATTTGTTTAAAATGTGTCTATTTTAGACTTTTAATAAATTTTTGAATTTCGCTGATTAAATTTTGATCGAAATTCATCATATGATCATCATTTTTTATAAAATATTTTGATTTTTTAGTGTTTGATTTTTCAAAGATTTCAACACCCATACTAAAAGGAACTATAGTATCCTCCTCACCGTGCATCACTAATAAGGGAGAATTTATTTTTTGAATCTTATTAATAGAATCGAATTTATCTTTAAGAATAATTTTTACTGGAAAAATTGGATAATATTTTTGTGCAAGTCTTGTCATTGAAGTAAATGGGGATTCTAATATTATCCCTGCGAACTTATGTTTACTCGCTAAATCAACAGCAACTGCTGTACCAAGAGACTCTCCATATAGAATTATATCTTTATCTTTAACACCATTGTTATTCAGCCAAATTTTAGCGGATTTTGCATCTTCATATAAGCCACTCTCAGTTGGTTTTCCCTCATTTCCACTGAAGCCTCTATAAGCAATTATTAAGTAATTTATTTCAAGTTTTGAAAGTTCATTTAGTTTATAAACTCTATTATCGAGTTTTCCAGCATTACCATGAAAAAAAAGAATAGTTTTATAATCTGAGTTTTTTTCAAAATACCAAGAAACAAGTTTATTTTCTGATTGAATAAATTTTTTTTCTATATTGTGGTTTAGGGATGTTTCGTCTAAGTAATTATTTTCACTTGGATGATAAAGTAATTTTCTTTGATAAAAAAACAAAAAAATTATTACAAAAATATATAAAAATAATAATATTAAAAAAGAATTAAGAGCGATGCTTCCTAGCTTCATTAAAAAAATTATTTTTTATCGAAAAAGGCTTCATATAGCATCATGAATATGGCAACTCCCATTAGTAAGTAGACTGGCAAAACATCCCAAAAGGTTATCATCATTGATCTTGTTAATGTTGTAGCAAGACCAACTAGAAAAAAAACTGCAAAAGACAAACCTATTAATGTAGTTATTTTATTCATTAAACTCCTTACTTTTTTGTTCAAGCCATCTCGCGGTACTTAAAAATCTTAGATCGTCATATTTATCTCCAACAAGTTGGACACCTAAGGGTAGATTATTTTCTCCTTGAAGTAAAGGCAGAGAAATTGCTGGTGTATGCATATAAGACCAGACTCTATTAAAATCTGCACTTCCAGTGTCTTTTAGTCCTTTATCTGCTACCCCAGTGCTACACGGGCTTAATACTCCGTGATAATCCTCGAATACCTCTTTATAAGACTCATAACTTCTTTTCATAAAATCAACTGCATCTAAATATTCTTTTGCTGAATATTTCATTCCTCTTGCGATTGCTGATTGCATTTGTTTTGATAGCTTATTTTTAGACTTTTTGTAGTAAACTTGAAAGTTATTAGCTAAGTCGGTTTCATGAATAACTCTGTGATATTTATCTATATCCTTAAAATATGATGGCGTATCGAATACTTCAATATTTTTTTTAAAAGTTTTAATAAAGTATTCAAAAGACTCCCTTGATTTTTTATCAATCTTTTTCCAGCTATCGGTTTTATAAAAAATAAATTTTGGCTCAAATAATGGTGCTTTCAAACATTCTTCCAACATAAACTCTGATGAATAATGTATAGTCGCTTCATCATACTGATCTTTTTTAATTAACACCTTTGCAAGTAAAGCTACATCCTCGACAGTTTTTCCGAAAACACCTATATGATCTAGATTATATGACGTTCTGAGAACACCATTTCTTGATATTAATCCATAACTTGGTTTGTAACCAACTACGCCACAATAGGATGCAGGTCTTATGACAGATCCGCCAGTTTGAGATCCAATAGATAATGGAGCCATATGAGTTGCAATTACAGCAGCTGATCCACTCGAGGATCCACCAGGTGTTCTTGTATAATCATGAGGATTTCTTGTTGCTGGAGGCCCAAGATAGGCAAGTTCTGATGTTGCTGTCTTACCCATTATTATTGCACCTTCAGATTTTAGTAAGTCAACTATTTCAGCATTTTGCGATTGAGTTCTACCTTTTCTTAAAACAGTGCCACATTCTGTTGGCATATCATAAGTGCCAATTATATCTTTTAAAGCTACAGGAACTCCATGAAGTAACCCCATCGGTTTACCTGACTTTCTATAAGTATCTGCTTCTTGGGCTTTTTCTAATAATAGTTTTTTATCAAAGAATGCCCAAGCTTTAACATCTTTTTCAAATTTGTTTACTTGAGAAATATAGTGCTCACACAACTCCAAAGAAGTCATCTCGGATTTTCTAATCTTTTCTGCTAATTTAGATATTGGTAATGAAAAGACATTCGTCATTTAAAAATTACTCTGCAAATAATGTATCAGGTAACCACAATGCTATTCCAGGAAATATATACATTAAAACCATAGCAAGAATTACAATTCCAAGGAAAGGCATAATTCCTCTAAAAATTTCCATTAACTGAACATTTCTGCTTTGAACACCCTTTAAGTAGTAAGCTGACATCGCCATGGGGGGAGTTAAGAAAGATGTTTGTAAATTTAGTGCAATTAACATTGCAAAGAAATAAGGATTAACTCCAAAAAACTCTACTAATGGTAAAAAAATCGGCACAAAAATAATTAATATTTCTGTCCATTCAAGCGGCCATCCTAAAAGGAAAATAATAATTTGTGTAATTACTAAAAATTGCCATGGTTTAATATCCATCGATTTAAAAAAATGTTCAAACACCTCATGTCCTCCAAGATAAGAAAATACTGAGGCAAAAGTCCATGACCCTACAAATAACCACATAATCATAGCGCTAGTTTTTGCTGTCAAAAAAACAGACTCTTTAAAATTTTTCCATTTAAGAGATTTATAAAAATAAGATAACACTAATGCTCCAAATGCACCAACAGCTGCTGCTTCAGCAGGTGTAGCTAATCCAGCTAAAATAGTTCCTAAAACTAGGATTATTAATGAAAATAATGGAACAAATGAAACTAATACTTCTTTTAAAATTTCAGATCTTGGAGGAATTTCTTCAGCTGCAGGCTTTGGAGCTAAAGAAGGATTAAAGTATGCTCTTATAATAACATAAAGAATATATAACCCTGCCAACATCAATCCTGGAAATATTGCTGCTGCAAAAAGTCTGAGTGGAGACAACTGAGCGATTACTGCATAAACAATCAACATGATACTTGGAGGAATAAGAATTCCTAAACATCCACCTGAACAAATTACTCCCGAGGCAAATTTTTTGTCATATCCAGCTCTAATCATTGCGGGCCAAGCAAGAAGTCCCATAAGTGTAACGACAGCACCAATTATTCCTGTAGCTGTCGAGAATAATGCACAAGTTACTAATGCAGCTACCGCCATCGACGCTGGAAGTCTGTGCGACGCTAGTCTTATTGCAAAAAATAGTTTTGCTACAATACCTGCTCTCTCTACTAAATATCCCATAAATAAAAATAAGGGGACTGCTGTTAAAACGGTATTATCCATTATTGTATAGGTGTTAGACACAAGCAAAGAAAATATCCGATTATCAAAAAAGTGATCCATTCTAGTTGGATCAAAATAAGCGTAATAACCGAAACCAACACCCATTGCTAACAATGTGAATGCAATCGGAAATCCTAATAAAACTGCAAAGAGAAATAAACTCATCATTAAAATTGCAATCTCTGGATTAGTTAATTCAAATAACATCTGCTTGATCGTCCTTTTGCGAAGTTCTCATTAAAACTTTTTCTGTTTCCTCAGCATCTGCAGATGCTCTTTGAGGCCAATGCCCAGTTCTAATGCAAATAATTGCTCTGCATACTTCACTGACACCTTGTATAGTTAATAATATTCCAGACAATGGTATTAATGATTTTGCCATATAGATTTGTATTTGTGCTGGACTGTTCCAACTCGTTTCTTTAATTTTCCAGGCTAAAGCTGCATATTCATATCCGTAAAAAGCTAAAGCTAAAATTCCAGGAAAGAAAAATATAAAATAGAGAATTAAATCGATCCAACCTTGTACTCTTGTTGGAAATAATCTGTAAATTACGTCACCTCTTACATGAGCTTCTGTCGATAAGGTGTATGCTCCTGCCATCATAAAAATAGCTCCATACATTTGTAAACTAAAATCGAAATTCCATAATGTTGGGCTATTGAATGCATATGCCATGATAACTTCATAGCAAGTTCCTCCCATAAGAATGACTATACACCAAGAAAAAGCTTTCCCCATTGAGGCGCTAAGTGTGTCGGCAAATTTTATGAAAGATTTCATTATCGTACTTTATGTTAAGTTATATTAATAAAGCAAACAAAAAAAAGGGGACCAAAAGGTCCCCTTTTTAAATATTTAAGTTAATAATTATATCTTAACTTTACCAATTGGTCCGAACTCATTTTCATAAGCTAATTTGTAATTAGGCTGGTTCATCAGCAAGTACTTCATTACTCTTTTAGCGTATGCTTTTTGAGAATCTACGATTTTCTTAAAGAAAGGATCTTTCTTATTGAAATCACCGATTACTTTATCCCAACCTTTTAATTGTTGAGCTAAAATCTCATCAGACGTTTGGTAAACATTAACTTTATGTTCATTCATTAATTTAGATAAATCAGCTGAATATCTAACTAATGCTTTGAAATAGTTATCTGTGTTTGCAGCGTAAGCAGCATTTTTTAATATTGCTTGGTTAGCTGGTGACAGACCGTTAAATGTTTTGTTGTTGATAGGTATTTCAAACATCTCTTGAGATTGGTGGAAACTTCCTAAGTGATAGTGCTTAGAAACATCTTGCATACCAAACTGTGAGTCTGAAGTTGGGTTGTTAAACTCAGCAGCTTCAATCAANCCAGTTTTCATAGCTGGTTGAATTTCACCACCTGGTAACTGTCTAACGACCATTCCCATTGCAGTAAGAACGTTAGTTGCAAGACCAACTGTTCTATACTTCATACCTTTAACATCAGATACTTTTGTTACATTTTTCTTAAACCATCCAAACGGTTGTGCTGGCATAGGCATGTGAAAAACACCTGTATAGTCGAAACCTACTTTTTTAATAGTTTCTTCATAAAGTGCTCTTCCTCCACCATACTCCATCCATCCCATTACTTCTTGAGATGACATTCCGTACGAAGGTCCAGTTCCGAATAGTGAAGCGGCAGGATTTTTACCATACCAGTAAGCCGTTACCCAGTGACCCATATCTACAGCTCCTGAACTTACAGCTTGTCCAATTTCACTAGTCTTAACAACTGCTCCAACAGGTTGAAGATCAATTTTTAATGATCCACCTGACATGTCGCTAACCATTTTGCAATAGTCTCCTGCCATTTCAAAAAATATGTTAGCACCACTTGGCCATGCAGCTTGCATTTTTAGAGTCTGTGCAGCACCTAGATTTACATACGGCATTGCAACAGCTGCTGCACCCGCTGCGGCTGCAGTTTTAAAGAACTTACGTCTTGAAGGAATTTTTCCCTTCAATGATTTTTTTTCTTTAACCATTGTTTTCTCCTCTTAGTTAATTAACTTAAAATAATTAAAGCATATTAGGAGTTGTGAGTCCCTTGTTAAATGGTCCTCAAATAAGTTTTTTTCAACTTGGAGTGGTAATTACTTTAAAATACTTCTAATTTACTTTATTTTTACAATTACCCGTTTTGAAGTATTCCTCAATATTATCTATCGCTAAATTAGCCATTGCTGTCCTTGTTTCTTTTGTAGCACTCCCTAAGTGGGGAAGGATAAAAGCACTTTTATGCTTTAGATAACCTGGATTTAAATTTGGTTCACCTTTATAGACATCTAGACCAACTGCATAAACTTTTCTTCTATTCAAAGCATCTATTAACGCCTCATCGTCAACAATATCTCCCCTTGCAACGTTTGTAACAACTGCACCCTTTGGCAAAAATTCCAAAGTTTCTTTATTAATAAGATTAATGGTTTCTTTTGATGCAGGACAACAAACTGATAAAACATCAGATACGGACAATAAACTTTTTAAATTATCATGATATGTTGCTCCTTGAGCCTTGTCTTCACTTAGTTTTGATCGATTGTGATAATGAATAATCATACCCAATGATTTTGCAACCTTAGCAATTTTTTGTCCAATTCTACCCATGCCAAGTATTCCTAATCTTGTTCCTGTCAATTGTTTACCTATCAAATAATCTGCTGACCATTTCCAGTCTGATGCTCTTGCGCCATCTATGCCCTCTGAAGCACGTCTACATGCGCCTAAAATTAGCAGTATACCTATTTCAGCCGTTGCATCAGTAAGAACTTCAGGCGTATTAGTCACTGCAATATTCTTTTTTTTGGCAGCTTCTAAATCAATGTTTCCAAAACCGACAGCAAAATTAGATAAAATTTTTACTGAGTCTGGTAATTTTTGAATTGTTTCTTCATCTAATTTATCTGTTAATGCNGAAAGAATACCATCACATCCTTGGCTTAATTCAATTAATTTACTTTGAGAGTAAAGTTCATCGTTGTTGTTAAGTCTAACATCATATAGCTCTTTTAATCTATCTTCATTTGATTGAAGTAATTTTCTTGTAACTAAAATTTTTTTCATATTTTCCTTTTAATTTAGGTCAAAAATTTTTCCTGGATTCATTATATTATTAGGATCCATTGTTCTTTTAATTGATTTCATAACTGGAAGGTTATCTGGATGTTCTTTTAATAGATAGCTTTTTTTGTGCAAACCTATGCCGTGCTCACCTGTAATTGTACCCTCAAGCTCAAGTGATTTATCAATTAAAATATCATTAAAATATTTTATTTTCTTGTATGCATCTTGTTCTTTAGGGTTGTAAGGCATCATAATGTGAAAATTTCCATCTCCTAAATGACCAACCATTGGGGCCCTTAAGCCGAGTTTTCTTACCTCTTTTTCAGCAAAATTTACACATTCTGTGATTTTTGAAATTGGGACACAAACATCTGTGGTGTACACTCTTCCATCATTTATCAAAGCTTTTACAGAGTACCAAGCATCCCATCTGGCTCTCCACATTTTCTTTCTTTTTTCAATGGTGTCAGCCCATTTAAATTTACTTCCATTATTNTTTTTTGAAATTTCCTCAACTANNCCNATNGCCTCTTTATTTGATGTTTCTGATCCGTGAAATTCAAAAAATAACGTTGGCAACGCGCTTACATCTTCAAGTTTAGAATAGTTTATACTTATTTCCATTTGATCTTTATTAAGCATTTCAACTCTAGCAATAGGAATACCATATTGTATTGTCTCCTGAGCAGTTTTAACTGCATCTTCTAGTGTTGGAAAATGACAAACTGCACTCATGATGCTTTCGGGTATAGGTGATAATCTCAATTGGACTTCGGTTATAATTCCAAGCGTGCCTTCAGATCCAATAAATAAATTTGTTAAATTATATCCTGCAGAAGTTTTTTTAGCTCTTCCTCCAGTATTAATTATATCGCCATTTGGTAATACAACAGTTAATCCTGTTATTACTGATTTCATTGTTCCGTATTTAACTGCCATTGTTCCAGATGCTGATGTAGAGGCCATACCTCCCAAAGATGCATTCGCTCCTGGATCAATCGGAAAAAAAACACCATCCTCTCTTAAATATTCATTAAGCTCTTCTCTAGTGACGTTTGCTTGCACACGGCAATCAAAGTCAGATGCATTAACACTTAAAACCTTATTCATTTTTTCCAGAGAAATTGTAATTCCATCTTTATTCCCAACCACATGTCCTTCTAATGAAGTTCCTGTTCCAAAGGGAACTACAGGTGTGTGATGTTTATTACACAGTTTTAAAATTTTAGAAACTTCCTCATTATTCTCAGGAAAAACTACTGCTTGTGAAAGAACTGGATCGAAAGTATCTTCACCTCTTGCAAAGTTCAATCTAGTGGACTCTGATAAGGAAATTCTATCTTTCAAAAGCAAAGTTAAATCTTTTTTAAGTGATGTATTTTTCATTTACAAAAGGCAGTATACCAAGCAATTGGTAAAATTAAAACTTAGCCAAGCATTTTTTTAATGTTATCTAGAGCTTGCGAAATATTATCTCTAGATGCTGCAAAACTAAATCTCACGTAATCATTGCAACTTTTACCAAAAGCAGTTCCTGGGACAATTGCAACACCTGCTTCGTGCATTGCTTTCTTGCAAAATTCTGCTCCATTCATTCCAGTTCCTATCACTTTTGGAAATGCATAAAAGGCGCCACCTGGCAAACTACACTCAACACCAGGTAAACTATTTAGTCCTTCATGAATTAGTTTTCTTCTTGCTGTAAATTTTTCCATCATTTCATGAATTGAGTCATCAGGGCCATCTAGAGCGGCTATGCCAGCAAACTGAGCTGCTGCGTTTACACATGAAACACTATTAATTAATAATTTGTTTACATGTTCAACTAAATGTTCTGGCCAAAAACTCCAACCCAATCTCCATCCTGTCATTGAATAAGCTTTACTCCAGCCCTCAAGAACTATTAATCTGTCNCTTAACTCTGGGTAATTAAAAAAGGATGGCATTTCTTTGCCATCAAAAATTTGCCTACTATAAATCTCATCACTTAGTATTGTTACATGAGGATATTTTTTCAAACCCTCTGCGATTTTATCTATCTCTGATTTCTCAACAAAGCTTCCAGTTGGATTATTTGGGTTTATTAAAATTAATAATCTTGTTTTGTCTGTTATTAAAGAAAGAATTTTATCTGCGCTAAATTTTAAATCTTTATCTTCAGTCAAATCGTATGGCACTGAGGTTGATCCTGTATAGTTTATCATTGACTCATATATAGGAAATGCTGGAGTAGGATGAATTATTTCTGCACCTGGCTCACCAAAACATTGAATTGCATAACTCATGGTAGGTTTTCCACCTGGCATTATTAAAACTCTCTCAAAACTTATGTCGACGTTGTATCTCTTTTTAACCCATCTTGTTACTGCTTGCCTACACTCTGGTATGCCGTTTGACATTACATAGCCATGATGACCATCATCTAAAGCTTTTTTAGCTGCATCAACCACATGTTTTGGTGTTTTGAAATCTGGCTGACCTAAACCTAAGTGAATCATTGGTTTTCCTTGAGCTTCAAGTTTTTTAGCTTCTGCAAGAACACTAAATGCAGTTTCTGTTCCGAGTCTATCTAAGCTTTTTGCAAGTTTCATTTTATCTCCAATTTTTAATTTCTATAAATTATCTTCGAGCTATTTAATTCTCCTAAATTTTTACAACCCATTAACACCATGTTTCTATGTATCTCATCATGCATGTTTTGTAATAAATGTTCAACGCCTTGTTGACCGCCTGCGGCCAAAGAGAACAGAAACATTTTTCCGAAACTACACGCTTTTGCGCCCGCTGCCAAGGCTTTTAATACATGCGTTCCTCTCCTAACCCCACCGTCTAGAATTATTTCAAGTTTATCTCCTACAGCATCTGAAATTGCTTTTATCTGATCAAAAGGTGATCTCGAACCATCTAATTGCCTGCCGCCATGATTTGATACCATTATAGCGGTACATCCAATATCAATTGCTCTTTTAGCATCATCTACTGACATAACGCCTTTTAACGCAAAAGGTTTTCCCCATTTTTTTACACAATATTCTGCATCCTTCCAATTCATAGCTGGATCATATTGTTCGTTAATATATTCGATTACAGACTTTGAAATGTTAGTGCCTTTATCTGTTTTTTTTGCAACATTTGCTAATTCAAATTTTTTTCCAGTTAAATAATTAAAAACCCAGGCTGGACGCATGGCAAAACTTAATAGACTATTCATTGTAAGTCTTGGTGGAGTTGTAAATCCTGTTCTATGGTCCTTTTCCCTATTGCCTGCAACAAGAGTATCAACGGTCAAACACATTCCATCAAAATTTGATCTTTTACATCTATCAATTAAATCATCTGTAATAGATTTATCCTTGTGNACATACAATTGAAAAAGTTTTGGCCCACTTGAAATATTTGATATTTCCTCAATCGTATTATTTGCCATTGATGACATGCTATAAAAAGTTCCAAAATTTGCTGCAGCTTTAGCTGAAGCTTTATCACCTTCGGGATGATACAATCTCTGCATAGCACTTGGTGATAAAAAGATTGGCATATCAATTTTCCTTCCAAATATGCTAGTTGATAGATCAGGCTTTCCAACACTTGCAAGAATATTTGGCACAAGATCACAATCATCGAAAGATAAAGTATTTCTTTTTAGTGTTTTTTCATCATCTGATCCTCCGTCAATATAATGAAAAATTGGTGATGGAAGTTTTTTTTTTGCTAATTTTCTAAAATCATTAAAATTGTAACAATCAGTAATTTTCATTATTTAAAACTATTAAAACTTCTTTAAGAAGTTAAACATATAGCTATTGGCACCAGGATTCTTATCTCCAAAATTTGCATTAGATATATGATTATAAGAGAGACCAAATTCAGAGTCTTTAGGTAGATCAAGTGAGAGCTGCAGCTCGCTTTTAAACTCAATCATGTGACCCAAATCTTTTCCATCGCCTTTGCCGTAAAGACCTGGAGTAAAGCTTGGTGTAAAGTTAAGTTTTCCTAAATTATAATCAGCTTGAACACCTGTATATAAATATGTAGCATTATCACCAGTCATCATAAAGCCTGTTATTGGGGACAAAGTTCCTATAAAACTATCTCTGTATAAATCTTCATTTTGATGTTGGATTCCAAAAGCAACAGATTTTCTATAGTTGTCACTAAAATCAAACATGCCAGTGTAAAAATTATATTTATGAGGATCTATTTTCTTTTTTATTGCTTCATCACTTTTAGAAATCGAAAAGGAAAGAGCAAATATAGTTATTATAATTAAAAAATTTTTTAAATTCATATTAAATTTATAATATATTTATATCGTATTGTTACTTCTTGAAAACACCTAATTTTCTTATGATTATGGCCCCTCCTACAACAAAAAGTATAATAGGTAAGCCCCATAATAAATAAGTTCCTTTGTTTATTTCTGGATTATACAAAACCCATTCTCCATAATTTTTCTTCATAAATTGGTAAATATCTTTTTCAGACATTCCATTTGATAAGTTTTTTCTTACTACTATTTTCATACTCTCAGCAAAATCGGACTGAGAGTCATAGATAGATTGACCTTGACATATTAGACAACGAAGATTTTTAAAAATTTTATTCTCTAATTCAGTAGGTTTATCTACTGCTAGTAAATAATTATTACTTAAAATGATACAAAAAGTTATAAAAAAAATTAGTTTTTTCATTTTATTAATTCTAAAATTTCATTAAATTTTTCATTATCTATGGGTCCAATAATTTTTTTTATTATTTTCTTTTCTTTATTTACAATAAAAGTTTCGGGAACACCGTATGCACCTAACTCAATTGATGTAACACCATTATTATCCGATAAAATTTTTGAGTAAGGATTGCCAAGCTCATTTAAAAAAGATTGAGCATTACTAATATTATCTTTGTAGTTAATGCCTAACAAATTTAAATTTTTATTCTTAAGTGCCATTAGAAATGAATGCTCAGCTCTACATGGAATACACCATGATGCCCATATATTAATAATATAATAACTATTTTTTTTTAAAAGATTATCAGAGATTACCTTTTCTCCTGAAAAAAAATCATTGCCTACAAAATTTGGTAGCTTAATTTCTTTATCAAGTTTTGGTGTATATATATTAGGTTTCTGCAAACCTACATAAAATACTGCAAAACAAAAGGCAAATAAAACAAAACTGATAGTAACAAATATTTTATTTTTCATTCCTTAAAAAATTAATACACCCACCAATCATTATAAGAATTGTAGAAATCCATATCCAAACCATTAATGGCTTTTCTTGGTAGCGCACATTGAAATATGTTTTATCTTTAACAGGATTTATAACTAAAAATCTATCTTTAAAAATACTTGTTTTAATAAAGGCTTCACTAGTGATGACCTCTGGTTGATTATATATCCTTACCTCAGGCATAAACTTAGTATCAATTTTTTTTTTATCTTTAATAATAAAAACTCCAACAATTTTTTCAAAATTTGGACCTGCGCTTGTCTCTATTTTTTTAAAAATAATTTGATTATTTTCAAAACTTAATCCCTCACCAACTTTCATATTTGCTATGATTTCCTTTGAAAAAATTGCATTTAAAATAATGCTTAATATAAGAAGACTGAATCCAAAGTGTGAGACGGTTTGTGAAAAATTTTTATAACCTTTTTTTAAAAAATCTTTTACAGTCGTAAAAAATAAGTAAAAGTTAGCTGCTAGTAATAATAAAGTAAGAAGCTTTACTTTGCCTATTATTTTTAAAATAAAAAAACTTAGAAATAAGTTTATAATAAAAAATGTCAGTAAAATTATTTTTTTTTCAATTTTTTTACTACTTAACCATCCTAAATTAGGGCCAAGTGACATAAAAATTAAAAAGGGAATTAAAAAAGGAATAATAAGCTTATTAAAAAATGGCGGTCCTACTGAAATTCTTTGGTTTGATATTACTTCTAGAAAAATTGGATAAATTGTACCTATTAAAATTACTGACAAAAAATACATCAAAAACCAATTATTAATTAAAATATGACTTTCTTTTGTGATTAACCCAAAACTTTTATTGGAGAAGTTTAATTTATCTTCATAAAAAAAATAAAGTACTAAAGATAAGAATATTATAAAAAATAAAAAAATTAAAATATATAAACCTCTCTCAGGATCATTTGCAAAAGTGTGAACTGAATTTAGAATTCCAGATCTAACCAAAAAAGTTCCACAAACGCTCAAAGTAAAAGTAGATATACATAAAATTATTGACCAGGATCCTAAAGATGATCTTTTCTCTAAAACTAAAATACAATGCAGAAGAGCAGTTAAACTTATCCATGGCATTAAAGATATATTTTCGACTGGGTCCCAAAACCAAAAGCCACCCCAACCCAGTTCATAGTAAGCCCAAATGGAACCTAATAAAATACCTCCAGTAAGAAAAATCCATGAGCAAAGTATCCACTTTTTAATGTGAGATGCCCAATTGCTGTTAACATTGCCCATTACTAAAGAGGATAAACCTGAAGAAAAAATAATGGATGTAGAAACATAACCTAAATAAAGAATTGGTGGATGAATGGCTAATAATGGATCTTGTAAAATAGGATTTAGTCCTAGTCCCTCNTTTGGGGAAGGAAATATTTCATTAAATGGATTTGATGTAAAAATTAAAAAAGCTATAAAACCAAATATTATGATTTGTTGAAATATAACAGTTAGTAGCCTTTCCTTGGTTGATCTATTATATGATCTGGAGAAATATAAAAAGTTAATAAAGGTTAATATTAATAACCAAAGCAATAAACTTCCCTCATGGTTTCCCCATAGACCACTTACTTTATAAAAAAATGGTTTTGTTGTGTGTGAATTATAATAGACAGTAATATTACTAAATTCTGAATTTATAAAAAGAATAAGTAAACAAATAAAACTTACAAGAATAAAAAAAAATTGAAAAAAAATTAATTTTTTTAGATCTATTTTTATTAACTCATTGAGATTTTTTAATCTAAAAATTGTTCTAAAAAAAATTGCAAAAGATAGGAAAAGCGAGATAATTACAGAATAATTTCCAATAAAATTAAAAATCAATTTATTTATCTCCCTTTTGGTTACTTAATTCTGGAGGCATATAGTTTTCGTCATGCTTAGCTAAAATTTTTACTGCTTTAAAATAGTTTTTATCTTTCAAAAATCCTTCTGCAACAACTCCTTTATTTTCTTGAAACAAATTTGGTACAAGACCCGAGTAAGTTACATTAATCTCATTTTTAAAATCAGTAATTACAAATATGATCTGTTCATTATTAACGTTAATAGAATTCTCTTTAACCATTCCACCAATCCGGATTTTATCTTTTTTTAATTCACTAAGAGCTTTTATCTCTGTGGGCGACAAAAAATAAACTACATTTTCTTTTAACGATACCAAAACTAAATAAATTGTTAATCCAAGAGATAAAATTAGAACTGTTAAGAATGTAAGTCTTAACTTAACTTTTTTACCATACATTTGTTAAAGTTAAATTTTTGAAAAAATACTTGCTGATAATATTTCTTTATTAATTTTTTGTTTATTGGCTACGGAAACTTTATCTAAGTTAAGTTTACCAAATTTTTCAGCAAATTTTTGTTGCTCTTTTTTTAGCTGATATCTTACAATCAAGTATAGTCCTAAAAAATTTACCATTGTAAAAACGAATGCAGAAAAAACATAAACACCGTAACCATTCATGGTTAAAAAATTTATCATAGTCTATCTAAACCTTTATTTTTTATCTTTATCAGTTCTGTATTATATTTCATTAAAAAAATCAGCAAAGAAAACAGGGCAAATGCCGCAGTCATTATTATCAAAGGCACCAACATCGTCTCATGAATTTTTGAATCAGATAATATTTTTATNGAGGAAGGTTGGTGAAGTGTACTCCACCAATCAACAGAGAATTTTATAATTGGTATGTTAAAAGCACCAATAATGGTTATTAAAGACGTAATTTTTACAACGCTATCTTTATTCTCAAAAATTCTCCAAGCTAATAAGTACATCAAATAAAATAGGCACAAAATTAACATAGTTGTAATTCTAGCATCCCAAGCCCACCAAGTTCCCCAAGTAGGTTTACCCCAAATCGATCCTGTTACTAGCGCAATTAAAGTAAAAACAAATCCTGATGGCGCCAGACTTTTAGTAATTATTACTAAATTTTTATTTTTAAAAATAAAAACTAAAATAGATAAAAAAGCCATGGAAGAAAAAATTCCTAAAGATATCCATGCAGATGGAACATGTACATACATTATTCTAACCGAGTCTCCTTGCAAATAATCCTCGGGAGAAATAATTANAGCTTCAATTAGTCCTAACGATAAAACTGCTAAGAAAAATACTANAATTAAATTATGGTACTTATTAATAAATGAAAAAATTTTGCTTTGATTAAAAAAATTCATNCTAAATTATATACAAATTATTAAGAGATTGAATGAGCTAAAAGGTCAATACTGACCAAGAATGAGAGGGAGATAATTTATAAGGGAAACAATATCATTCTCGGTCAGTAATAATTAATTAACAAACCTATATGACAAAGTTTTGAACTAATTGTGTTTAAATAATGTATTTAGTTAATTTGAGGGCTTAAAATAGCTAGATCCCTTTTTGCCTGAGAAAATTTCGTTAATTAAAGGATGTTTAATTGGCTCTTCTGAGTCGTCGACTAATAGATTTTGCTCTGAGACGTAGGCTTCATAAGTAACATCATCATTCTCAGCAAGAAGATGATAAAAGGGTTGGTCTTTTCTTGGTCTCACATTCTTAGGAATAGATTGGTACCATTCCTCGGAATTACTGAATTTAAAATCAACATCATATATTACACCTCTAAAATCAAAGTGTTTATGTTTAACGATGTCACCAATTGAAAACTTTGCTTTTTGAATGCTCATTAGTATTATTATATGTGTATTTAAATTTAAAAATCAATAAAAAAATATTAAAGTTTTTTGAAATCTGTTAATATCTTTTTGTGAATAAATCATTTTTCAAATTTGTCACAGACTTCGGTCCACTTTTAATATTTTTCTCTTTTTATTACAAAAATGATAAAAGTTTAGAAATAGCAATACCTCCTTTCATAATTGCCACACTAATCGCTTTAATTTTTGTTTGGATAAAAGAGAAAAAAATTCCAATGGTTCCTCTTATAGGAGGAATTTTGATAACTTTTTTTGGCGGTTTGACAATTTATTTTAAAAATCCAATTTTTATTTATATTAAGCCTACAATAATCAATATATTATTTGGACTAGCTTTAATGTTTGGGAAGTTTTTTACTAAAGAACCATTGTTAAAGAAAATGCTGGATGGTGCAATTAAAATTACAGATGAAGGTTGGAAGATATTAAACCAGAGGTGGGTATATTTCTTTTTTGCTCTTGCGATAATGAATGAAATAGTTTGGAGGACTCAAACAGAGGAATTTTGGGTAAATTTTAAAGTTTGGGGGATGTTACCTATAACATTTATATTCACTGCTTTTCAATTTAATGTAATTAATAAGTACAAACTTGATGAATAAAATCCTCAAACTTGTAGTAGATAACACCACGAATGAAAAAGATAAAAAACATTTTTTTGAAAAGAATGAGTTAAAAATAATACTAGACCTATATGCAAAAATGGTTTCTCAAGGTTCTTGGAAAGATTATGGTTTATCTATATCAAGTAAACAAGTTGGATTTAGTGTTTTTAAAAATTCTGCAGAAAATGCAATGTATAAAATTTGCAAAAATTTTAAACCTTCAAATAAAAATTTGAAATATTTAATAACCGATTCAAAGGGTAAGATTTATAAAAACTCTAATAGTTTAGAGGTATTATTAAAAAGTACAAATTGGAAAAAATTATAGAGATCGAGTTATCTTCTTTGTCCGAAAAGTCTTAGAAGCATTATGAACAAGTTGATAAAATCTAAATAAAGGGTAAGTGCACCCATTACTGCTTTTTTACCGATAACTTCACCTGAATCTGATGCCGCGTACATATTTTTGATTTTTTGAGTATCGTATGCAGTTAAACCAACAAAGATTAATACTCCTAATATAGAGATAACAAAATACATCATCGCAGATTTTAAAAATATATTTACAAGTGATGCAATGATTATTCCAATTAGACCCATCATTAGAAAAGATCCAAATTTTGTTAAATCTCTTTTAGTAGTATATCCATAAATACTCATAGCACCAAAAGTAGCTGATGTGATGAAAAAAACTCTAGCAACACTTACACCAGTATAAACTAAAAGGATCCAAGACAATGATAATCCCATTAAAGCCGCAAAAATCCAAAATACTGTTTGTGCCTTAGCAGCACTCATTTTGTTTATTCCAAAGCTCATGTAAAACACCACCCCTAGCGGAGCTAACATCACTATCCATTTTAAACCTGAAAAGAAAAGTGCATTACCTAATGAGGTAAAACCTACGATGGCACCTTGAGAGTCTGTTACTACAGACATCTTAAATGATAATAACGCAATAATTCCAGTTAGAAGGACACCAGTTGCCATATAGTTATAGATCTTTAGCATGTAAGATCTTAGACCTTCGTCCCATACTACGGTTTTTTTGGCAGCTGTTGCCTGAAAGATATTTTGTCTATTAAAATCCATATAATATATATAATAATATTTTTTTATATTTTCAAGTAATCAAAAAAAGCAAAATTTTAATGAATTATAAGAAATTGGGTAACACAGACTTAAAAGTGAGTACAATTTGTCTCGGTACCATGACCTGGGGTGAACAAAACACAGAACAAGAAGGTTTTGAACAAATGGATTTTGCTTTAGATCAAGGTGTAAATTTTTGGGATACAGCAGAAATTTACTCAATTCCACCAAAAGCAGAAACTTTCGGTCACACAGAAATTATAATTGGTAACTGGTTTAAAAAAACAAAAAAAAGAGAAAAAGTCATCCTTGCAACAAAAGTTGCGGGTCCAATGAGATCATATGTAAGAGGTGGTGGCAATCAATTTGGAATTAAAAATATGACAGAGGCAATTGACGGAAGTTTAAAAAGATTACAAACAGATTATATAGATTTATATCAATTGCATTGGCCTGAAAGAAATACCAATATGTTTGGAAGACTGGGTTATGAACATAATGACAACGGTGAATGGAATAAATTTGAAGATGTTTTAGAAAACTTACAAAAATTCATTCAAGCAGGTAAGATTAGATACGTAGGATTATCAAATGAAACACCGTGGGGAGCTTCTAAATTTTTACAAATTTCTAAAGAAAAAAAATTACCAAGGATGATGTCAGTTCAAAATCCATATAATTTACTTAACAGAACTTATGAGATAGGTTTAGCGGAAATATCTGTGAGAGAACAAATGGGCCTCTTAGCTTATTCACCTCTTGCAATTGGTTTCTTGACTGGGAAATATAGAAATCAAGAAAGACCAGAAAAATCAAGACTTGCGGTAGATGGAGATTTTTGGACGAGATATAATAAGCCAAATACTGAAAAAGCTGTTGATGCTTATTATGAAATAGCTAAAAAATTTGACTTAGATATGGCCCAGATGTCTTTAAAATTCTGTGAAATTCAACCCTTCGTTACTAGTGTAATAATTGGCGCTACAAGAATGGATCAGTTGAAAACAGATATAGAAAGTGTAAATGTAAATTTAACAAAAGAAATTTTAAAAGAAATTAATGAAGTGCAAAGTATATATCCAAATCCATGTCCATAATTAAAAAAATATTATTACTATCTGTTTTAATGACATTAAGTCTTGCTGCATCAGCTGAGGAAATAAAAAAAATAGGTAAATTTAAAGATTGGGAAGCTATGGTTTTAGTAAGAGATAGTGGCATTACTTGTTTTGCTCAATCAAAACCGGTTCTTCAAGCTCCAAAAACAAACAAAAGGGATGCAAGACTATTTGTTAGTTTTAGACCCAATGAAAAAATTAAAGATGAGATAAGTATTACTCCAGGTTATGAGTTTAATAAAAAAAATTCTATTACTGCTAAGTCTGGAAAGTACAAATATAATTTTGATATTTCGCAACAAGGCTTTGCCTGGATTGCAGATGCTAAAATTGAAAAAAAAATGATTAAAACTATGAAAAGAGGATCAAGAATTATGATATCAGGACATAATTCATCTGGTTCACAAACTATTGACCATTATTCACTTCTAGGTTTCACAAAAGCTTATAACGAGGCAAANAAAAGCTGTAGTTAGAATAATGAGTAAAAAAAAAATTGTTCTCGCTTATTCAGGCGGTTTAGACACTTCCATAATACTTAAATGGCTCCAAGAAAACTATAATGCTGAAGTAATTGCTTATACNGCAGATATTGGCCAAGAACTCAATAAAAAGAAAATAATTAAAAATGCAAAAAAACTAGGTGTAAAAAAAATAGTCATCAATAACCTTAAAAATATTTTTGTAAAAGATTACGTATTTCCAATGATTAGAGGTCACGCCATTTATGAAGGTGTTTATCTATTAGGTACATCAATTGCTAGACCTTTAATTGCAAAAGACCAAATTCAAGTTGCAAAAAAAAATAAAGCTTTTGCTGTTTCCCATGGATCAACAGGCAAAGGAAATGATCAAGTAAGATTTGAATTGGGTTATCATTATTTTGGTCCAAAAATAAAAGTTATTGCTCCTTGGAGAATTTGGAAATTAAAATCAAGAACAGACTTAATAAATTATGCAAGAAAGAATAATATTTCAATTCCAAAAGACAAAAAAGGGGCGCCACCCTTTTCAGTTGATGATAATTTATTTCATACATCGACTGAGGGTAAAGTTTTAGAAAATCCAAAAAATTCAGCTCCAGAGTTTATTTTTCAAAGGACAATTTCACCTGAGAAAGCACCTAATAAACCTACTTATTTATCAATTGGATTTAAAAATGGTGATCCAACAAGTGTAAATGGAAAGAAATTAACTCCAGAGAAAATTTTAGAAAAATTAAATCAGCTAGGTGGAAAAAATGGAATTGGGAGAGTTGATTTAGTTGAAAATAGATTCATTGGAATAAAATCTAGAGGAGTTTATGAAACACCCGGAGGGACATTGCTTTTAATTGCTCATAGAGCAATAGAGTCTGTAACACTAGATAGAGATACTATGCATAAAAAAGACTCAATTATGCCAAGATATGCTGAATTAATTTACAATGGTTATTGGTTTTCTAAAGAAAGATTAAAATTACAAAAAATTGTGGATCAAAAAAGAAAGAAGGTTAATGGAACTGTAAAACTTAAGCTATATAAAGGAAATGTTACAATTCAATCAAGAATGACTAAAAGTAGTGCTTACTCAATGAAGAAAGTTTCTTTTGAAGAAAATAAATCTTTTAATAAAGCTAATGTTGAAAGGTTTATTAATTTCCACAAAAAAAAATTAAAATAACAAATATGAAGTTTGAAGCCTCGAGAGCGAAAGCTATAGATAAACTAAATAATTTTGTTGAAAATAATCTTTCTGATTATTCGAAGCTAAGAAACTTTGATTTTGGCCCTGATAAACGAAATAATGTTTCTTGCTTATCACCTTATATAACCCATGGTGTAATTAACGAAGTTGAAATAATAAAAAAATCACTGGAAAAATATTCTTTTTCAAAAAACGAAAAGTTCATACAGGAAGTACTCTGGAGAACATATTGGAAAGGTTGGCTAGAATTAAGACCAAATGTTTGGGACGACTATTTAATTGATCTTAAAAATATTCGAGAAAAATATAAAAACGACACAAATTATCAAAATGCAATAAATGGTAAAACTAATATTGATTGCTTTAATGAATGGGTAAGTGAATTGAAAGAAAATAACTACTTACACAATCATACAAGAATGTGGTTTGCCAGTATTTGGATTTTTACACTTGATTTNCCTTGGCAACTTGGTGCAGAATTTTTTATGCATCATNTATATGATGGAGATGCAGCATCAAATACTCTCGGATGGAGATGGGTTGCAGGAGTTCAAACACAAGGAAAGCATTATCTTGCGAGCGAATGGAATATAAAAAAATTTACCAACGATAGATTTAAAAATATTAAGTTAAATGAGAACGCTCCTCCAAAAATTTCAGACAAAACTTACTCAATAATAAAACAGAATTTTATTAATTCTGAAAATATTGAAGAAAATAGTTTGTTAATTTTTGATAATAATCTTTCTTTTGAATTCACTGACTTTAAAAATAAAAAGTTCAAAAAAATTTATTTAATATCTAATAGAGATAGATCAATCAAACTTAGTGAAAAAGTAATGAAATTTAAATCACTTTTAATCAATGATCAGGAACATAGATTAAAAGAGCAATCAATTGATTGCGAAGTTATTGATATAAATGAAATTAAAAACATCGATGAAAAAATTATTGGATTATATCCAAATGTTGGCGAAAACTTAGATTATCTAATTACAAATAACTTAAATTTGAATTTTCTATACAGAAAACTTGACCAGTATTCTTGGCAATATTGTAATAAAGGATTTTTTAATTTTAAAAATTACATTCCTAAAATTATAGCAACTTTTAGCTAACTTTTAGATATTTATCTTGCAAGCTTTATAAAAATATCACCCATGCCAGCATCTAGCTGCTCTAAAGGTGTGTTATTTCTTAATTCACAATATCTTCCAGTAACTTGGTGACTTTTAACTAAATCAATGTCACTATTTTTGCAACTTCTTCCATTGTGCAATAATCCTATCACTATTCTATTGTTAAGATTATAAACCTGTTTACTATTGATATTTTTCCCTTCACAGAAATAATCCTTATTTACTCTATTTGGAAAATCACTTTTATTACAAGGATTTTTGATTGTTATAACGTAAAATTCTTGTAAACCGTCTGTGAATTCATACCTCATCTTTTGAACTTCTGAATACTTCATTACATCGCAAGAACATGGCACACAGCATCTATAATAATTTCCACAAATTTTATTATTAGTTTTACTCTCTTTAACAAACAAAAACTCTGAGTCACTTCCTGGATCAATTAATGACCCAGAAACAGCACAATATAACTTATTAAATTCAATGAAATCTTTGTAAGTGATTTTTTTATCTATGATATATTTAAAAAATTTAGGACCAGCAGCATTTCTATTTTTATCTGGAAATATTCTAGACCAATCAGTTATTAACTCTTTATGGTAATTTCTTTCTTCGGCAAATGTATCAATTTGAAATAAAAATGCCAAAATTAAAAAATATTTGAATAAATTATTTTTCATTTTTGTTTTATTGTGATTGTTTGATTTAGTTCGATTTTATCTATAAAATTTATTTTTCCGTTAGTCCATTTTACTTCAACTCTAAAATCTTTTTCATTTTTTCTAATTCCGTAATGTGCCACTGGTTCCATTTGACACAAATAACCCGATCCAGCGTCAATTGTTTTTGAATGTTTTCTTTTGTTAGATATTAATGTTACAGTAGCTCCTCTTGCCGGGGCACCAAATTTATTGATTGGTTTGATCCTTAAATATTTACTTTTTTTTTCAACTTTTGCTTTATACAAAGTCAAAGGTTGAGCTTTACTTTCTCCACGAGAAATCAGTAATTCTAAAACTCCATCATTATCAATATCAGCAACAGCAGCCCCTGTTCCAAATCCATCGGCCTCNAGACCTNCTTCTAATTTTATTTCCTCAAATTTTCCATTATTCTTAATTCGAAACATTTTATTTGGTTCAGCTATGTTGTTCATAAAAACTTCATCGAAACCATCGTTATCAAAATCTGCAGAAATAACTGTTCGGATTCTGGAGGGTTTATCAAACTCAGTGTTTCCTATATCCTTAAATTCATTATTTTCGAGAACATATGCTCTATGATAACCTAACCAATTACCACTCAAAATATCCAATCTTCCTCTATAAAAAATATCAGATAATGCAGTTCCTCGACCATTTTGAATTTCATCATCTACTCTATAGTCAAACGCTACATCTTTAAATTTTCCATCAATATTTTTTAAAAGAAAATTCGCACCTCTTTCATTTGCTGCAAATATATCAGCTCTATCTGTCAAAATATGTCCTGAAACTACTGCTCTTCCACCAGTAACTTTATTCAAATTTAAATTTTCTGCTTGATCTATAATCTTTTTATTTTTAATTTCATAAAATCTTGTTGGTCCACCATAATTAGCTACATAAATACCGTATTGACCATCTCCTTTTCTGTCGACACAGACTACAGATCTGCCTGCGGTTAAGTTTAGGTTTTCTTTATTTTTTTTAAGCTCAAATAAGTCAAAATAATTATTATTTTTTTTATCAATTAATCTGTCAGAATATTTTTTTATCCCGCTATAAGTATCGGTATTTAAAAAATAAATTTCCTCAAAACCATCTTTATCTATATCACAAGCAGCAACTCCAATGGTTTTTCTTGATTGATCTAAGAAAATATCTTCTTTGATAATATTTTTTAATTTACCCTCGACATAAGTTAAAGCCAAGTTTGAATAACCAAAACCTGTAACCACGAAATCATAATTTCCATCCATATTCATATCTGTCACTGAAACTCCGTAACTAAGCCTACTCTCATTAGAGTCTATAATATTTGAAATATCCTTAAAAAATTCAGCTTTAGAATTATTTATTGATAATATGAAAAAGAGAATAATTAAAAATTTGTTTAAAAGGCTTATCTTTTTGATGAACATTTTTTAGAACAATATTTTACTTTTTCCCAATTTAGCTTCCATTTTTTTCTCCATTTAAATGGCCTTTCACAAATTGGACATAACTTAGTTGGTAGGTTTTGTTTTTTCATTGAGTTGGTGTTTGTTTTTTAAAAATAAAAAATAAGCTACAAATTCATAAGCATAGTGAAATAAAAAAAATAAAGGTTTAAAACTTAATATTTTAGCTAAAAAATTATATTTTGGAATTTTTGACCAGATAATAATAAAGGCTTTAGCTCCNCCAATTACCTTTCCATCATCGATGACATGAAGTCTTCTTAATAATTCTTCTTGAGATTTAGATGTTATTTTTAGAGCCTCATCATTATTCGTGATATCAATCCACTCAAGATTACTGTCAGCAATTTTTTTGTAGTGATTTATCTCCAATCTACAAACATTGCATGAATTGTTAAAAAAAACTTTAATTGCCATATGTATTCTTATTTATAAATTTTTCAGCCTCTGACAATATTAATTTTTTTCTCTCTGGTTTCATCTTATCAAAAATTCTTACCATCATTGAAAGTCTTGGATTTTTTAAAAAGAAATTTCTATTTCTATTAATAAATCTCCAGTACAAACCATCCATGGTATTGCACCATTCCCCTTTTTTAAAATCCATCATTTTCATAAAGTAACTTGATCCACAAATATAAGGCTTAGTAGCAAANATTCCTCCATCACTGAATAAACCCATTCCATAAACATTTGGTACCATTACCCAATCAGATGAGTCCACAAACATTTCCATGAACCATTTGTAAACAATTTTAGGTTTCAATTCACACAAGTTCATAATGTTTGAAAGTATCATTAGTCTTTCAATATGATGTGACCATCCATGATTTAATGCATTCTTAATTGCATGATCTAGCGGTGGTAAACCTGTTGTTCCCTCATACCATGAGTCTTTCATTTTTCTATTTTGTTTAAAAAAGTTTCTTGTTTCCATTTCATTACTATGCTTTTGGTAAACTCCGCGCATAAACTCTCTCCAACCAATAACCTGTCTTACATAGCCCTCAAGAGAATTTAGTCGGATTTTATTCTTTTTATGAAATTCTAGAGTTTTAGAAATTATAAATTCTGGCGTTATTAGACCTAAGTTTATATAAGGACTGAGGGCGCTATGAAATAAAATGTTGTTTCCTTGATTAACTGCATCTTCATAATCTCCAAATAAATTTGACTTCTCTTTAAGAAAGAAGTTAAGAAGTTTAACTACATCATCATATTCTGTTGCAAACCAAAAATTTTGTGTACTTCCTGGATGATCTTTAAAAATTTTTTCAATGATAGGTTTTAAATTTTTTGTATGCTTTGTTTCAGTGATTGTTGGAAATTTTGGAACTTTCGTATTTTTAGGAAGTTTCTTTCTATTATCTTCATCAAAACTCCATTTTCCGCCTTCTGGTGTTCCGTCTTTCTTCATTAATATATCAAGCTTTTGTCTAGTACCTTTATAAAAAGTGGCCATGAACGGTCTTTTATTTTTTGAAAGATAATTATTAAATTCCTCTCTAGTGTTTAGAAACATTGGTGATTTAATTTGATGCCAAATCAAATCGTTTTTTTTTACAAAATTTTGTACCTTTTTTTCAAAAAACTTATCTTCAATTTCAAAACTAGTAATCTCTTTGATTTTTTTGGATTTAATAATTTTTTTTATTTTTTCTAAATAATCTTTTTTAAAATCACCTGAGTCAATTTTTGTATACTCAATTTTAAACTTATTTTTTTTAAGATTATCCGCGTGAGATCTCATTGCAGATAAAAAAAGTAGAATTTTTAACTTATGATGCTTTTCATAAGTGCATAATTCATAGTCTTCGGACATAAAAAATAGGTGATCATTTTTGAAGCGGTCTAAATATTTTGGTGGAAATAACTGGTTTCCAAGTATAAAAAATAACTTCATAATATAACTATAACGTAAATATTATTTATGTCAGGAAAGTTTTTGATATTTGGTGCCACAGGTTCAATTGGATCCAGNTTAGCAAAACAGTTAAAAAATGCTGGTATTTCAAATGTTCATTTAATTGCTAGAAATGAAAATGATGTAAAAAATATTTCAACAAATCTTGGATTTAATTATTCAGTTGCAGATGTTCTAAAAGATGGATTTGTAGAAAATATCAAAAAAGACATTGATGAAGTTTGTGGAATTGCTTATTGCGTAGGCTCCATAGATTTAAAACCACTTCGAATGGCGACAGAGCAAGATTTCAATAAGTGTATGAAGTTAAATCTTTATTCTGCGGTTGATGCAATTAAAGGTTTTCAGGAAAGTTTAAAAAAAAATAAAGGATCGGTTGTTTTATTTTCTACAGTTGCTGCTCAAAGAGGTTTCACAAATCATTCTATAATTGCATCAGCTAAAGCCGCTGTAGAAGGTTTAACAGTTTCACTTGCAGCTGAATTTGCCCCAAACATTCGAGTTAATTGTGTTGCACCGAGCTTAACGAACTCAAAAATTGCGCAGCCTATGCTAAAAAACAAGGCTCTTGCAGAAGGTATAGCCAAAGCACATCCATTAAAAAGATTAGGTGAGGGAAAAGATTCGGCAGCATTAGCAAAATTTTTGCTTACTGAAGATAGCTCTTGGGTTACAGGGCAAATTATTGCTGTTGATGGTGGTAGATCAAAGCTATCTTGAAGTATTTATTTTTGTGATCTTTTAAAACACTCAATAGTATTTTTAAGCAAACAAGCAATTGTCATTGGTCCAACGCCACCAGGTACAGGTGTTAAAGCTTTTGCAACTTTTGATACCTCATCAAAAGCTACGTCCCCTACAATGCCTTTTTCTGTTTTGTTAATTCCAACATCTATAACAATTGCATCTTTTTTAACCCAATCGCCTTTTACTAATTCTGGTATACCAACTGCCGCAACAATAATATCTCCTTTTAAACACTCACCTTTTAAGTCCGAAGTTTTTGAATGAGTTATAGTAACAGTACAGTTTTCTTTTAATAATAATTGTGTCATGGGCTTGCCATTTAAATTCGATCTGCCAACTACAACAGCTTTTTTTCCTGAAAGATTTGGTTCAATTTTTTTTATTAATAAATAACATCCAAGTGGCGTACATGGAACTGAACTATCATATCCAGAAGATAAGTTTCCAACATTCATTGGATGAAAACCATCAACATCTTTGTCTGGAGTTATTGTTTCAATTACTTTTTGTTTATCAATATGTTTTGGCAAAGGTAGTTGAACCAAAATACCAGAAACTGTATCATCTCTATTTAACTCTTGGATTTTGTTTAAAACAGTTTTTTCCTCTACGTTGTCAGGGTATTTTATTACTTCAGACTTTAAACCAACTTCATTTGCGGATTTCTCTTTATTTCTTACATAAATCTGACTTGGCGTTAAATCGCCAATTAATATTACTGTTAGTCCAGGAACTTTATTAAATTTTTTTTTTAATTCAGAAACTTCTTTCTTTAAATCATCTCTTAATTCTGAAGCTATTTTTTTTCCGTCTATTAAAATCATGAGTTAGTTAAATATAATTGGTGCTATATAAAGCTTCATACACATTTCTATGAACCATATCAATAAAAGAAGTATAATAGGTGAAATATCAAGTGCTCCAAGATTCGGTAAAAATCTTCTTATTTTGTTTAAAATTGGCTCCGTTAAACGGTAAGTAAAATCTAAAATTGCATATACAAATCTATTTGATGTATTTAAAACATTAAAAGCAACTAACCAACTAATTATTACATTTGCAATTACTACATAAGAATAGAGCTTTAAAACTTGAAGTACTAAATAAAAAATAGCGATCATTTTTTTTCAACATAAATAGATTGGCTCGGAAATGCAAAAGAAGCACCATTTTTTTCAACAATTTGTTTTATTTCAATTGCAAGTCTTTCTTTAACCTCTAGCCAGTTTTCCCAACTATCTGAATTGGTAAAACACCTTACATACATATCTATTGAACTATCTGAAAACTTATCTACTCGAACTGCATATCCAATTTTTGAATTAAAGTCTTCGTGTGACTTTATATATTCCTCTATTTTATCTCTTATAATCTTTAGCTGATCAACTGTAGTATCGTACTGTAATGTGATAACCCAACTTATAATCCAGTTTGTTGTTTGGCTAACATTAATAACCGCATTCTCAGCAAATTGAAAATTTGGAATTATTGCTAATGATTTATCAAATTTTCTTATCGTTGTAGATCTGAAACCAATTCTTTCAACTATACCTTCTATAATTCCCTCTACTAAAATCCAATCACCCATTTTAAATCTTTTTTCTACTAAAACTAAAATTCCTGATATTAAATTTTTAAACAAGTCTTGTGCACCTAGTGCAACAGCTACTCCAAATAATCCTAATCCAGCAATAATTGGCCCAATCTTTATGCCCCATAGCTCAAGGACTGCTGCGGCACCCAAAATAAATATTAAAATTTTTAAAGACTTTATTATCCATCCAATTAATTCACGGGTAAGTATTTTTCCTAAACCGCTTAATATATAGGAAATCGGCTCAATAATTTGATGTATAATCCAAAATATTAAAATCGTGATAAGAGTTCTGTTTATATTATCAACAAAAGCTCTGCTATCTTCATCAAAAGACATGTAATAACTAGCTATAAAAAAACCCAAAACTATTGGTAAAAATCTTGCAGGACCAACCATTGAATTTACAAATGTATCATCAAGTTTATTTGTGGTTCTTTTTGATATTACTTCTAACTTTTTAATAATTAATTTACTTATTAGTCCTCTAAAAATTAAGAATATTAGGAAAATACCTAGTCCAATTAAGATTTCAAAAATATCTATTCCCAAAATTCCTTTATCCCAAACCGATAAAAATAATTCTTTAAAATTTTTAAATAGTTCCATAATTAAATTTTATATAATAAATACTCCTCTTCACCTGGATTAAATAAAAATATTTTTTTCCATTTTATATCGTTCAAAACTGAAGAAGTTTTTTCACTAATACACATCAAATTAGTGTTCATCCAATGATTTTGCAAGTTGTAGTTTTTAATTAAGTTCTTGAAGCTAATAGCGCTATTTTGTGAGTATATATAAACAATATCTGGAACATTATTTTTTAAATCATCTATTAAAATTTCATTAAATTTTTCGATTGGATCAGAAGAATAATTAATTACTCTTTCCACCTTCAATCCTTCTGAAATCAAAAATTTATCTAATTCAAAAGTTATTGTTTCGCCACTTATATAAAGTAACTTACCTTCTGAACTTTTAAAGTTTTGAAGAATTATTTCTTTTAAATTATTTACATTACCTTCAGCCGAAAATATATTTTGAAAACCCTTTTCTTTAGCGAAAAGTTCAGTGGCATTTCCAACACAAAAACATTTTATATTTTTATCCAAAAGTTTTGTATCTAAAAACTTAATAGCATTTGAACTTGTAAATATTATCCCTTTAAAGGATGAAAAATCTATTTTTGAATATTCTTTTTTCTTTATAGATATAACTGGAATACTGGAGACAATATGACCTAAGGATTTAAATTTTAAAATTAAATCTTTAGAGTCATCTATTGGTCGGGTGAATAAAACATGCATGTTATTTTTTATGTGACTCTTTTGATTTTTTTTTCAATATTATTCCAACTTCTTTTCCAAGTTCGTCTGCATATTTTAATTCTTTTGAGGACTTTACATAAAATCTTTTTGATCCATCTAAAGAAAAAAGTTCTGCTTCAACATATATTTTTTCATCTTCTACTTTTGCATATGCGCCTATAGCCGTGTCACAGTCGCCTTCTAAAATTTTTAAAATATTTCTCTCAGTATTAACACATTTTTTAGTTTCATCGTGGTTAAGATTTTCTAGAATATTTCTTATCTCTAAGTCATCCTC
>FUFK010065988.1_pt1 | contig 139986 bp, 155 predicted proteins | sample 1021851 | NCBI WGS metagenome assembly FUFK01 (sample SAMEA51879418, study PRJEB19060) | metagenome | reverse complement strand
GAAACATTATTTTGTTTTGATGAATCCTTAACAATATCAGGTGCGTTATCTTTATAAGCATTTGTACTTTTAGCGTTGNTNANNAATGAATCCATATCAACNCTAGCAATNCCTGTAANCGCNGTATCCCAACCAGCNGATGATAATGTATGTGAAATAGCATTGACTTGGAATAATGTATAATTACGATAAACCTCTGGTAAATAATCCACCGCAAATAAATCAAACATTCTTATCCCACCAATACCTGGCATTGTAAAACTAACTTCAAGTGGTGTGACAGGGTCTATATCTATATTTGCTTCACCAGATTTATTTAATAAGTAATCCATAGCCGATGAAAAACTTGTTAACATATCACCATCTGCGGTGTAAATTAAACCAGCGTTTTCAGGATTTGAAGAATCAAACCAATTCAATCCCTCATCTTTTGGTGCGTTTGCCTCATCAGTTAATTGTTGTTCTAAGGCAGCAGCCTGTTCTTTTACTGAATCTAATCCCTCTAAATTAGTATTGGAATCCACAAGTGCTGTTTCTAAATCTGAATCACTATCTTGTGGGTCTGTTCTTCTAACTATTTCAGGTCCTTTATTGTTACTTGAATCACCTAAATATGGTATACTAATCTCATCAAGTAACATATCTTTTTGAGCCTCGGTTAGTTCAGTGTCATTAGTTTTATCAGAAACAGAAGTAATTTGCATTGTTGATAGTGCTGTTACACCAATATCCTCAGGTTTACCTGTACCACTATCACCTTGTGTAGTAAAATTTTTGTTACTATGAAACATAGCTTGTGTGGCCATAGCGGATGATAACTTTACTTGTAAACTAAAATCTTTAAATAATGAACGACTACTATACAAAGGAAATACAAATGTACCATATGGATTTTCAAATGTAGATTTATTTTTAGCTTCTAATTTAGGATTAATATCTTTAATTCTATTTGTTGTTACATGGTCATCAACAACTCCAATCTTACCATTATCATTTTGGTCTTGTATCACTTGAAAGTTCCAATACCCACCAAATGAATTAGTGACTGTATTCCAAAAATTATTTAATCCACTTTCTAAATCTCTAATACCACTAAATTGTTGTGAAAGAAAAGTAGCACTAAATACCATTCTTCTAATTGAACCTCTGGCATCATTTACCTTAAATGGTTTAAACCTACTACCATTAATCGCAGTGAATGTATCATAAAGGGCTTTATATTTTTTCTGTACTTCTGAATCAAATGGTATTGTTCCATCAGATGCTTGTTTTATTTCTGATACACCAGCTATTTTACCAGGAAATATAATTGATTTACTTTTAGTGTATAGGTTATCACCATATCTACATAAGTTCTCACCTTTTATTTCTTCTAAAATTTCATTCCCATCCTTACCTTTAGCTTCATAAATTAATCCCTTACTTCTAATAGAAGTAGTTAATACAGAATCATCTTTACCATCTTGGTCTTTCTTCTTAGTTACAAAACCAAAAAAAGTATTTAATATATTATCTTCAAACCAACCCCAAGTACAATATCCTCTCTCTTCATCTTCATTAAAATAAACATCGGCATCACCATTATCATGATATTTTTTCAAATTTTTATTTAAGTTAGTTAAATACTTTTCGAAAACTAATTGTGATTTTTGAAATGCCTCTTCTTGATTTTTTTCATTAGCATTTTTAACCAACTCAGGTGTGGTGTTTGTTGATGGTTCTACTTGTCCTTTAAATAAAGTATTACCCATTGAAGTTAATTCTGTTGTACAATCAAAAGCACCATTTGCATCAATGTTATAACTAAAACTTTTTATAGTACCAATAGCGGCATAATAATCTCCATTTGCCTGTAATATTTTTTTCTCTATTTCTTTATAATAACCCAACATATCGGATGCTTTAGAAGTGGTAAATGTAACTGCCTCAGGTATCGCCCAACCAAATTCAACCAAGACTGTTCTACCATGTTTTAAAAATGCACTTTCATACATTTCAAAACTATCTATATCATACATCTTCCAATTAATTGTTACATTTTGTATAGAATGGTTCTTAAATGATGTTGAAACTCCCGTAACACCTATACCAGCTCTTAAAGTACTATCAGGGTCATTATCCATTAAATCAGCCTTAGTAGTGATTGGTTCATTACTTGGATATCTTGTGCCTAATCCTGAATTAATAGTGAACCCTTGTGTCATATGCATTGGTTGGTGTGATGTTTTTTGTAATGGTCTTATGACCTTACCTTTTCCATCTGTTTTAAAATGTGGTGTGGCTGATGTTACTTTTACCCAACAAGATTTAGTTAACATCTCAGATAAAGCGTTAACTTTTTGGTCTGTCATATTATCTAATGGAGCGTAATTTCCCTCACGAGAAAGGGCATTCATTCTCTTAAATAATTTTCTTTGTATGTTGGCTGGAATCTGATTAAATTTAAACACTATTCTATCCTACTATTTAATCTCTCTAACTCTGAAAGTATTTCTCCAATTTCTTTAGGTATAATAAGTTTAGTGTTTATTGGTAATCTTGTGTTACCTTTGAAACCCTCATTTGCTCTAGCGATAATCCACCATAAAGAAACATCACCATAATGTTTGTAAGCCAAGTTTCCATAGGAATCACCCTCTTTTGTGTAGTAGATTATATCTGAATCATTTTGAAATATTTGTGGATATTCAGTTACACTTCGATATCGTATTCCGTTAGGGTCTTTAATTAATTTTGTAAATCTATCTCTATTCATTATGGAAGTCCTCCTGCCCATTTCTTAGTACCTCGGTCTGGTGCTACATTATCAGGATTTGTCGGGTCTCCCTCAAATGTACCAAAGTTATCTCCTTTTAATGTACTTTCCGTATCTTCTAAATGTGGTACTTCATAATGTTTTGTTAATGAATGTGGTAATCGTTTACCAATGTAAACAAANTTCACNGATACATTCCAAACTTGTGGTATTTGTAATCCATCATCTATTTCCCATACAGCACCCTCTTCTATTGTACAACTGATATTATCAAAGTAACCTGGTGTTAAATTAAATAAATCACCAATGGTTAAATAAATATATGGTGTTACTGGTCTCTTTTCCATATCACCCTCAAAGAAACCNTTATAATGTGGATACCCTAANCCNANTAAATANTTCATNTTTTCTTGTATGATTGGTATNTCTTGTTTAGTAAATGCCGCNACTTTNAAATCAAATGCCACAGTCCTACTTGTATTTTGATAAATATGAACTGCATCAGGTCTACCAATATAATACTCTTGTGCATATGATGGTGTGACCGTATCTGTAATAGTACCTAAATGTGCTGGAAATATTAACCACTTACCATTCACAGCATCTCTGATTTGAAACTTTATAAAATCTTTCGGTAATGAATTTGTTCCATCCGTAGTTTTTGTATCACCAAACTTACCACCATATGGAACTTGTAACATATTTGAGACAGTATTAGCGTAAAGTGTTTTACCATCAGGCATTGTTTTAATTCTACCACTACCTAAATCAAAAGCTGATGCTTTTGGTAACTCTTTATCACTACCACCAAATCCAAACGCGGCGGCTATTTGGTCTCCAATAGTAGGAGTCTCTTTTTTTGGTGTTGGTGTGGAATTTTTAAGTACTTCACCTAATCCATCCTTACCATCTGAATCTCTTTCAACATCTAAGTAACCTCTTGAATTAAAACTAGCTCCTAAGGCGGCTAATTGTTCTGGTGTTTCAGGTATTGCNAGTGGTGGACCAAATGTATCTGCATGTCGTTCTGTATGAATTGTAGGAGCAACTGAAGCTAAATCTTTTACTACATTAAACTTTCTTGTTTCCTCTCTTGCGTTCATATTCTGTAATAACGCTTGTTTTAATCCCCATAACACACCATTAGGTGTTAATAAAAATTTACTCATACGAGTTACATCTTCTGCCGCTCTAACTATTTGTAATGGTAATCCACCTCTGAATATACCATCACGAACACTTGGATAACTATCTCCTATATCTCTAACTATAAATGGTTGGTCGAATCCAAGATTATTATCACCACGAAGTGCTGATTTCATTCCACCTCTAAAATCATATTGTCCATCTATATCTTGGTCTTTTAATGGTTTATTGGCAACTTGATTCGCAGGTAGATTATCCGTATTGGTTCTATCACCTGTAGATTTATTAGCAGGAGCGTTATTTAAATTTGCGTTGAATTTTTCAAATAATCCCATTTTATTCCTTTGTTAAGTTAACAACCTCTTGTGTTGTCATACCTGTGTTCTTAGCAATCATTTGTAACATATCAATCATTTGTTGCATCTCTATACTTTGTTGGTCTGTTCTAGCACCCACTACTTTTTCAAGGGCTTCCATTTGACCAGTCGCAATCGCATTTGTTAATTGTGTTTGTTGTTCAGAAGTTAAATCATTCATCTCTTGTTTCAACATACCTGAGTGTTTGGCTGTTTCATCACCTTTGAACTCGGCAACAGTCTTTGGTTCTGCATATGAACCTGCGATTGTTGGTTTATCTCCAACCATACTGGCGATACTGAATCCAAATAATTCAAATCCATAAATCTTATCAATTATATATTGCATCACATTCGCAAACACACTTACAAATCCGTCTCGTAAACTTCTGAATATATCCACTATATAAGTTCCAATTGTACCAAACCCAAAGAACGAACCAAGTGTATTCATTAATCCCTCTGATACACTATATAGAAAATCTGTTGCGGTTGTGAAAACAAGAATTAAACCATTTGATAATCCTTTTATTAATTGTAACATAATAGTAGGTAAATTCTCAACAACATAAGCTATTGATACTCCTAAAGCTTGACCTACTTTATATCCAAAATCACCCTCTCCACCAAATATTTTTTTGATATCATCAAATAATTTAGTAGCCATACTTTTAATTGATGCACCTAAACCACTTTCTCCAAAAACTTGGTCAAGTATATTCTTACTATACTCAACTATAGTATTACCCATATCTTTAACAAATGTTTTAAACTTCTCTAACGCCTCAATTAATTGTTGCATCTTATCAAGCAACATTTCTTCAATTGATTTTTCAGGTGGTAATAACTCCACTTTACCTGTCGCTAATCTGTTTAACTCATCTACACTTACACCGATTGAATCTGCCAGTGCTCTTCTTTGTAGAACATTCATCTTCTGTATTTCTGATGCCCCACCTAATTGTTTTACAATATCTGTAGTAGCACCCGCAATATCTCCACTTAATGCAAGTTCACGAGCCCTATTGAAGTTTAATTGTTTACCAATCATCATTGAGGCTTCCATTTCTTTTTCAATACTTGATTCAAAATCTAATAATGAATTTGCAATCTTCGCAGTAGTGGCCAAGTTAACTCCTAACTTTCTAGCTTGAACTGCCGCCTTGGCAATATTCTGACCACCATCAGCTCCAAACTCGGCGAATGTTTCGGCACTCTCGGCAATATCTTTCATTACCGCACCTGGTGCAACTTTGTTGGCCTCGGCAAGTGATGCGGTAGTTTTTACAAAATTTATACCAGTTTCAAAACTTTCACCACTCATTACTGAAAATTCACGAGCAACTGCCGCAGCATCTTTTGAAGCAATACCTAATGATTTCTCCATTCTACCAAGTGTTTTGATAGTATCACTTGTAATACCCTCTAATGTACCAAATGTTTCTTGTAGTTCTCCAGCGATTGCATTTACATCATATCCTAATATCATCGCCTCTAATCGAGCACCTTGTAATTCTGCATTTAATTTCACAGATTGTTCTACACTTGCACCTAATCCATCTCTTAGTGCCAACGAATCAGTAACAAACTTTTTCATCAATGCAATCAAACCAACTATAACTGCGGCGAGTAAGAATATTGGATTCGCCATCAATGCTTTAGTAAATAACTTGGCTTGAGTTATCATTCGTGTCATACCACCTTTCATACTTTCTAATTTACCTATGGTGGCATCTCTTAATTTATTTTCCGCATTTAAATATTCTTGTTGTTCTTCTAAATTACTAACTTGCATTCGTAATCCATCCAATGTATCATTTATTAGTTCTGAACCCTTTTCATTGGCCTCAACAGATTCTTGTTCGATTCGAGCTATTTGTGATTTCAATCCCTCGATATTGGCGTTAGCTAATTCTTCAGCGTTTGTAACACCTAAGATATCTTGTTTTAAACTAAATAATTTTTGTGCGGCGTTTCCTTGAATCTCTTGTTGTCTTGCGGTCTGTTTTCCTACTCCAGCTTCTAATTGAGCCAAATTATTTGATTCTGTTAATAATGTAGCCCTGTCTTGTGTTGCCTTGGTTATTTCACCTGAAATATCTAATTGGTTTTTTAAAGTGTTGTAATACTTGTCAGCCTCTTCATTACTCTTACCCAATTTATCAATTCTACCATTGGTTAATTTCATTAATCTAGCGGCCTCAGCTATTGCCTTTTTATTACCAATCTCTTGAGCGGCGTAAAAATCCTCTTGTAATTTATTTAATCGTTCTTGTTCTTTTGCGAGCTGTGCTACTTGTTTTTGACTCAACGCCATTTATCGTCTCTATTTTCTCAATTGTTTTTTTAACATATCTGCAGTATGTTTTGAGATTTGTTTTCTATATTTTGCGGCTATTCTTCTTGATTTAGGGTCTTTAAGATTTATAATATCTTGACCTTTTTTCTTTTTCTCCGCATTAACTGCGGCGATAATTTTATCAAAAATCTTATCTACGATTCCCTCAAGAAATTGTTTTTTATTTACTTTCATGCGTGATTCTCCATATGGATTCCTATGTAAATATAAATATCAAGTTATGAAAATTATCGTCTCTTCTTAGCTTTTTCTATTGATTCTTTTTCGGCTTTTTTAGCCTCTACGATTTGTTGTAAGTAAAATCTTCTCAGATGTATTGGTAAGGCGTAAGCTTCACTTTGTGTGAAACCACCTTGTCCGTAATAACAAAGGTTGAATATCTCTTCGTGTACTACTTTTTTATACTCTGGCGTCAGGCCAAAAAAACCTAACCCCTACAGGTATCTGTACCTTGTGGGGTTCTCCTATTTCTGAAAGTATTTCCACTTCAAAATCTATATCTGGTGAGATTATTCTGATGTGTTCTCTAAATGCTCTTGAATCTTGAGCAAGAAATTGATTATCAACAAAATCATTAATCGCCTTTGAATCTGTATTATCATCAACGGCAATGATTTGTTGTTTTAATCTTGTAGTTAATTCTTTAGATACACCTGTAAGATTGGCGACTTTCTTCAATGCATTTAAAGTATCATTAACTTTCTTCTCATCTTTGTGAGTGGTTAATCTAAATTTAATTACATTCTTACTTAATGGTGTAGTCCATTCAAATTCATTTACACCACTTTTGAATAATTTTTCATCCCACTTAGTGTTTTCTAATTTTGTTAAATCGAATGTATGTTCTATAGTGTTACCAGTATCAGGGTCTTTTATCTCTACTCTGTAGTCTTTTCCGTAACCTAATACTACGTGTACCCACCATAAGTGCGTTTTTATCACCAACCAACAAATCATCTAATTTTACTTTAGGGTCTGCGATAACACTTTCCAATAATTTATCTATCACAATTCCCTTTTCTACTAAATTTGTTGATGTAAGAATATCTTCTTCTTTTGCTGTCATGTATTTGACATCTATTGTTCCACTACTTAATGGACTATCTTTAGGATATAGTAATCCTTTTGATGGTAAAGATAGTGTTTCAGTAGGAAACGCGTACTGATTTTCAGCCATTTTTATCTCCTATGAACTTTGAAATTAAAACCATATATAATAATTATGTTATAACCTAATAAAAACTTGAATTATTTTATTTTTTGTTCCCTAATACTTTTTCTGCACCTGCTATTCCGAAACTACCTAAAGTAGTAAATAAGAATGAATTGTACACAACATCATTGATAACTAAATCTTTACCCATGATACCAGTTACAACATCCGCACCTGCAAAGATAACCATTATTGTGAATGCTCCGAAACCAATTATTGATTTCTCATTGTAATCATTGTCATCTTTAAAAATTTCCCACATTTTCATCTGTCCTCCAGTCTTAGAATGATAACACAGCAAAATCGTAACGAAGTGTTAACGATATATCTGCCACATCAGTTCCGTTAGCGAAATCTAAATCATTGAAATTAGCGGTTTGGATAAATGCACCATGTAATGTCCACTCTTCAACTTTATCACCAACAGGACCTAAAAGGTTAAACTTGATTTCTTTCTTGTAAAAATCAGAATAACCATCACGACCTGTAACTGATTCGTGGTGTAATCTTACCCACTCCATAACTGCCTGTGCTCCACTTGGAACGATTGGGTCGTATAGAGTAATTTCTAATGGTTCCCAAGTACCTTTACCTTTAAGGTATCTCTTAACATTAATATGATTTAATTCAATTTCCTCAAATGTAATTTGGGGTCTATTTGCAGTTTTTACAAAATAACTTTCTATACCATCAATATACATAATGAACCTATTCTTTGTTTTAGGTTCAAAGGTTTTGAAAAATATTTCATCAGTTCCTAATATATCGGCCATGTGTTTTCTCCTAATAGTTTGCCGTTTTTTACTTCGATAATAAATATCTACTTTTTAAAAAAGATGTATTTCTTCATAATCTTTTTCGAAGTTTTTTTGAAGTTTTTTAAAAAAAGACTTGACTTGTATAGTATTTCCTTTGTATATTTAGGTGTTGATTGAGATGAGTACTTTTAAAAGTGGATAATCAACAATCCGTTGAAGGGCGTTGATAGAGATTAATCACCTCTTGAGTCTAATGGTGTTCTGAGATTGAAAGGATTGATTACCTGAGTAAATCGATGTTGAAGAACGAGAAGAGCTGTGGGGTTCAAATCCCCACCATCGGACAAAAAAAAGTTAAAAAAAGACTTGACATTGATATAGAATATTGGTATATTATAGTGTAAGTTAATTGATAGAAAGGATGAATTATGGAATATTATGATTATATGATGACGGAACAACAACAAACTGAGATGAATGAGGCTCAGGCTAATTTTGATAACTATATGATAGGTTGTATAGTTGGATTTTTAAATATGAACAATATAGGTGAGTTTGTACATAATCCTACTGAAGAAACAGTCTATGATAATGTTGAGGGTTATTACTTAACTTATGATGAAGTAAGAACATTAGGTGATGACCACAATTTTAATCTACAGAATTATGTATTATATGTAAGGAGCAAACACAATGGCTAAAGACCAAAGATTTTATGTAAATGCTTGTATTGAGATATATGTACCAGACCAAGGTTATGGTGAAAAATCCATGAAGAATGAACAAACTGATGCTGAATGGTTTGCTAATGAGATTTCTTCACAAATACCAAAAGCAATAAATAAGAACTTTCAATTTTCAGAAAGACCATATTCAGTAAATGATGTTATGGTTGGTAAGGTAGAAAGGGGATAACATGGAATTTGTAGGAATAACAATAGCAGTATTTCAAGCTATCGCAATCATAGTTATTTTAGAATTTATAATTAATCAATTATTTTAAAAAAAGACTTGACTTTTATTGTAGAATTGTGTATATTAATGTGTAAAGAAAAGGATAATAATTATGTTTTAATTGGTTTAATATAGGTTGGGTTATGTAGAGTTTCACGATATTAGAAACAACCCTTGTGAGTTAGGTGGTTAAACTCTCAAAATTTTTTCTATGTTCATTAGTTGACCTCCTAAAAAGAAAAACCCCCACTCGAATTTGAATGGGGGTTTTTTGTTATAAGTAACTTTATAAGTTAAACTTATTCAGGAAATGCTGCTCCTGTCGGTTGTATTACGAAGTCAAGTACGATGAACTCGGCAGTTCTTGTAGGTTGGATAAATATCTGTCCTACTAACTGATTTCTATCAACAACATCTGGTGTGTTGTTTGATTCATCCATCACAACTTTAAACGCACTTAAACCACTATTTGATTGTACACTCGCCAAGAAAGGATTAACGATTCCTAAGAATCTGTTTCTTGTTGCGGCGGTGTTCTGTTCAAATACTAAGTATCTTGAAGAAGAAGCAATAAACTTACGAAGTCTAATTAACAATCTTCTTACATTGATTCTATCAAGTGCAGATGGTTTTCCTTGTAATGTTTTTTGTCCAAACACTACAACACCTTGACCTGGAAATGAAGCGATAGGATTAATTCTACCCTCATACAAGTCATCTCTTTCTGTATGAGTTAGTCTTGTTTTAGCTTCTAAAACAGAACTTAATCCACCTCTATTTAAACCAGCTGGTGCGAACCACTCATGTGCTACACTATCTGTGAAACTAATCACACCAGGTATCACTACTGATGGTGGAACCCATTTTGGTTTATTTTTAACTTCATCAAGTATTTTCACCCAAGGATAATAAGTTGCCGCGTAATTTGTATCAAGTGTATTTATATCACTTAATGAATTCGCAACACTTCTTCCCCATCTTGAACCATCCATTANATAGAATGCATCGGCTCTGGCTTCTACTTTACTGATACCATGATTAGTAACTGAATTATGATATTCATGAATAATACCAGGTGTTACTAATAAATTGATATCAAACTCATCAGGATTAGAGATAGCGTTTATAGCTCTCTTGAATGCAATTGAACCACTTGCGTTGGCTCCACTACAATCAAATCCCATAGTGTTAGTAGCTGAAATATCATTACCTGTCGCTTTTAGTATCGTTGGGTCATCTCCATCAAATCCACCTTGTAATGGTGCAACAAATTTTCTTTGTGCTTTTGCAGATAACGCAAGAGTAATCGCCTCAGCGGCTGTTGATTCTTGTGTATCTCCAAGAGTAGTTGCATCATCAGAACCTAACATATTCTCAAGTGAGAAAACAACATTACTACCAGTACCAGCACTTGCAGGTATTGGTGATAAATATTGTTTATTATCATCATTTGAGAAATCCCAACCATAGTAAACATTGGAATCAAACACACCAAGTGTATTTGTTTGTGCGGTTACGAAACTAGCTGATGGTGTTGCACTTCCACCTAAGACTGGAACTGATGCTCCTTGGAATCCATGTGGTAACAACGACTCATCGATACCCTCAAGATTTGATTCATAATCAGATATGTAAATATGTACAGATTTGTTTGGATAATCACCATTGTATGTTAATTTTCCATTTGAATCTATTGTTACATATCTATCACCAATCGCTCTCGGTAGGTAATTGATATTATCAGGGTCAAAACTTAGATTAGTGAATTCTTCAAGAACTTCACCATCATTGTTTTCTCCTGGATTGTTTCTTAAAACTCTTAATGCAAATGAACCATAATCACTACCTGGTACTGAACCAGCCGCAACTAAATCTGCTATAGCGATTTTGAAATCATCGTTTACATTTGTTCCATGTGAACGAGTTTTAACTTTAAATAATGATTTTCTTTTTCCACCACTTAGCTGTGAAACAAAGGTTGGTGTTGCCGCTTCGGCGTAATCGGTAGTTAAATCTTCACCATTTGCTGTAGATGCAGAAACTATACTCATAGAAACATTTGCATCAAACCCATTTGAACTTTGGAACTTCTTAAAGTTCTTATAAACATACACATTTGTGTTTGTTGTTTGTGGGTCTGTACCAAATACTTTTGTGATATAGTTAGCTGAACCCGTATCAAATGATATAGTATTTTCTACTCCATCAATTGTTAAAGTAGCTCCAATAAAATCTGGTGTACCACTTAGTGATGCACTTGTTGGACCTCCTAAATCAAGGTTTAAACCACCTCTTGATGGTTTTAATACGGCGGCGGTAAGGTCACCAGCATTACTACTTGCGATTGAACCTGATAAGGTTAATCTAATAGATGAATGTTGGTATCCACCAATTCCTAAGACACGAACTATTGTGACAGCTGGAGCATTTTTGATATACTCCTTGACGGTGTAAGGTACATAGAAACGAGTATCTAATCCACCAAAGATATTTTCAAATTCTGAAAAACTTGTTACTTGTGTTGGTACGAAGGCCGGTCCTTTTACGGTCGGTCCAATTATTGCCGCACCAATATCAGCAATACCTTGTGGTAGGAAAGATAAATCCTTTTCTCGTGTAAATACACCTGGACTTACAATTCTTTCTGCCATTGGTTATTCTCCTAATTAATTAGTTAAAGTATGATTTATACTTACTATATAAGTATCATAGAAAAATCCCAAACGATATCCACTCAACGATTTTTTTTAATTATTTTCGTTAGGTGTAAATTCACCAGTCTCAGGATTTAAATTACCTGCACCATACTTTTCGGTAAGAGATTTACTTAACTCTTGTTCGGTTTGTTGATTAGTAGTGTAAGCTGTTTCTATTTCAACTTTTCTCCTATCGAGGGCATCCAATTGTTGATTTAATTGTAATTTTCTAACCTCGATTGCTCCTAACTCATTTTGAACCGCACGATAAGTATCTGATAAATTATTCAGAGATTGAATTTCTTCCTCTGTGAATTTAATCGTTTCTACTTTTTCTGATTCTTTTTTAGCCATTTTTATAACTCCTATATTGGTTAAAACTATATATAAATATAAAACTAAAACACCAAAATGTTATTTTTTGTGTTTAAGTTTTTTTATTTCTTTTTCTAATTTTTTTGTTTTCTTTGTTAATTCTTTGATTCCCTCAATCAGTAATGGTATAATTTTATCATACTGAACACCTTTGTATCCACTACCTCTATTTTTTACTGCTTCGGGTATAACCTTTTCTATTTCTTGAGCAAGAACTCCAACATCATGTCCACTATAAACTTGTTGTTTATCATTCCAATCAAACTCGTAACCACCAATCTGATTTATTTTATCTATTGGTTTATGTATATAAGTTACATTATCTTTTAATCTTTCATCAGATGAATTGAAAGCAATAATATCACCACTTGCTCTAATTGTAGAACCACTTATATCACTATTGAATAGAGCATCTCCTGCCTCGGACATATCCAAAGTAAGTGCAGTTATGGTTCCACCACCATCTTGGCCTCTAAATACTATATCTTTATTATTAGTTTCAGATTTGATAATGAAATCTGAGGAATCTCTTTTGAATCTACCAAATGCNGTACCATCATCTTTTAATAGAATATCAGTTCCNTCTGCATCNANAACAATATCTCCACCAGCATCAATTGTGAAATCTGCTGTTGTTGATACACTTGGTATTGCGGCATCACTACCACTAACTACTACTTTTTTCCAACTTGGCATCTATTTTATCTCCTTATGGTTGGTTACCTTTCGGCCCACTTCCTTGTTGCCACACAAGGCCAATAAAGTTATTCCTCAATCCAGAGGTCTCCATTCTCATCTTCTTTGAGTTTTTGACTCTCTTCTATTTCCTTTTTTGCTTTTTTGATGGCTTCATTTCTAATATTAATATTAACCTTTGCCATCTTTTCAGCCTCTAATTTGTTCAAAAGTTGGTGTTGTGATTTTAATTTTGTCATTACCGACATCGCAACACCTAAGTTTGAACCAGGTATCTGTGTGTTCTTAAGTATTTCAAATAAGAACTCTATTTCACCTTTATTAAATTTAGCAACTTCATCAACTAATGTTTTTACTTTACCTGCTTTAATCACTTTATAACCTCACTTTAGTTTATGAATATATCCAAATCTCTCCATTAGAAGTATTAACATGCATCATACCAACTCGTGTTGCAGTACTTGCTCCAAAATCACTTGGATTTCCACTTGGTGAAGTACCTGAACCACTAACTGATACCACATATTGTCTTGGGTCAAATGTTGTAGCGTTTTTCGCAACTTCATCAGCCCCTGTCAATCCCCAACGAACTGCAGAGTTATCCCAAGCAAATGCACTACCACTTCCTGCGGCAGCTGTATTTACAATTATACCACCATCATGGTTGTTAGAACCACTAGCGGCCAATATAAATTGGTCTTTAATTTGTAAATTATTTGAATCAACCGAAGTTAGTGTTCCATTTACATCCAAGTTACCCTCGACGGTCACATCTGATGAAACGGTCAATGCACCTGTAACATCCACACCNGCGGCGGTTACACTTAATCTTTCTGTATTATTAATATGTGTATTAACTTCGTTAGAACTTCCAAAAGTAATATACTCTTGGTCAGCGGCAGTTCCAATCTTTCCTAATGAAGAATTGATTATAGAAGTAATACTTGTTTGTGCGGCGGCTACATTGATTGCCAATGTTCCATCACCAACTGATGCATCTAAACCTGTACCAGCCACATCTGCGGCGGCTTCTACTGCCGGTCCATTTGTTCCACCAACAATTATCTCACCATTTCCAGTCAANGCCAGTGCACCAATCGCATCTGTTCCACTATCTTGTGAAATCAATACGGCTTTATCTGCAAGTGATGTTACTCCTGAACCACCCTCTGATACTGGTAGTGCCCCATCGATTGCGATTGATGAAGCAGAAACTGCTCCAACCACATTCAATCCACCACTCATGTTTACTACCTCAGAACCATCTGTAGTTACGATTTCCAAGATACCTGCTTTACCACTCGCATCGAATGATAATGCAGAAGCGTTATTATCCACCAAATCAATATCAGTTGCGGCACCTGTTAAATCTATATCACCACCACTTATGGTTAAATCACCACCTATTGTTACATCATTTGGTAAACCTATTTGAATACTATTCGCACCATTAGTGATTTCTACTTCGTTAGATGTACCAGATATTGTTGCAGCTGCTGGTCCATCTGCACCACCAATGATGATTTGTCCGTTTGATGTAAGTGCCACGGCTCCAACTGCATCAGTTCCACTATCTTGTGATATCAGAACTGCCTTATCGGTTAACGATGTTGCACCAATACCACCTTGTGCTACTGGTAACGCAGTATCTAAAGTCAAGGAAGATAGTTCCGCTGCCGAACCACTTACTATTACTTTTCTCCATTGAGCCATTTTATTCTCCTATTATGTATTTTTCCTAATGATAAATATTAAGTAGGTGAGTTTTCGTACCCTAAAAACCATGCCGAACTACTATAGAACATTCCACCAGCAACTGCTGTTGGTGTTGTAGCAGATTCACCCACCACGATAACTTTATCATCTATTTGTACTGATACTTCATCACTTGTATTATATAGAGTGAATAAATTATCAGGATTGTTTGCTTTAAAATCAAATTGTGAACCAGTAACACTTAAACTTGTTGCCGCTCCACTACCACTTGTATTAAATGTTACTCCATTGTAAGTAAACCCATCGGTTATACTTAACTCATCAATGTTCGCAGTACCATCTAAATGCAAGTCTTTAAATTGGAATGTTGAACTTCCCAAATCTATTAAATCATCAGATGTTGGTAATATAGAACCACTAATACTTAAACTACCTGTAAACTGATGAGTATCATCTATCGAATCTCCAAAGACTGTTGAACCACTTGAGAACGATGATGTCATGTAAGTTACACTTGAACTTACTATAAATTGTTTTGCTGTAATATTTCCATCTACTTCTAAACCTGTCGCGAGTGTTGTACCTACATATTGGTAAGCACTCATATAAACTATTTCATTTGAACTTCTAGCAGTTTCGAATTGTAAAACACCAGTCTTATAATCAAACTGATAATCATTACTTGATACAATATCACTATCACCAAGTGAACCACTATTGGTTGATGTTGAGGCAAATACCTTTACACCGAAACCAGGTGTTGAATCTTCTGTATTGGCGTTAGCAAGTGCACTTACTGAATACTTTGGTGATATAAAATTAGTTTGTTGTCCATCTTGAATCAACTGCGGTGTTACACCACTAGCACTACCAGTTGGATTTATGAAAAACCAAACATCCTCATCAACATTTGATTTAGTTAATCTCCATCTAAAATAATATCTCATGATGTTTTCACCACGAACCTTGAAGAAGTTACCACTTTGTGAACTACCACTAAATGGTAAACCACTATTTGGTACTAAATGACCTTGTGTGAAAATTTCCGATGCTCTTAAATCTAATACTTCTGTAAATGCCTCTTGTGAAGTATTTAAATCAGCACTCGTAAATCTTCTTCCACCGAGTAATCTGTTTGATTTTTTCTCTTGATTAATAGCCATTAACTATACCCCAATGTTATTGATTGTATTGGTGCAGGGTCTCCCTTGTATCTCACCACTACATAAAGTTCATCATCTGTAGAATCTAAAAACATACCATCCGCGTTTCTAATCGGAATCGTGTATGTATTACTTGAAACACTACCACCTGTATTACCATATAAATCTACATCACTTGAAAATGGATTTTTAATATTATCCGCACTTACACCTGCCTCTATCAAGTTACTTGTAGTTGCACTTGGGTCNAACAATCTGGCATTAGTTACACCTGATTGTCCAGCACTTGTACCACTCTTAAATATCAAGGCACATGCAATTCCATCTGTGGTGGAATTCCAATTCACTAATGTTTTGTTATTCAAGTTTATAGTCATACTTGTTTTGTTTCCACTTGTTTTTTGAAATCTTCTTATATAAAATCTATATCCTGTCGAACTTGCTGGTAAACTATCACCTGTAAACCAATATCCATAACTACCTGTTGGATTTACTAAGTATCCAGGTTTTACTTGTAAATCATATTGTCCAATAACACCATCCCCCTCATCATTCGTTTGGAATGAATCTGTAGTAAAATATGCACCATTGAACGCAGTTACATTATCTGCAATTACTATTCTAAAATCTTCACCTGTAAATGTTTCTGTGGTATCTTGTAATGTATTGGCATCATATCCTTGAGCTCTACTATAAATTGCCATACTACCACTATCAGAATTCTGTCCGAATCGAGTTGCATCATAGTATTTTTCATTTGGTGTTGTATCAGTTACACTTGAGTTCTTCCAATTTCTACCAGTCGCTCTAAATTTTAAATTATAATTTTGAGATTCTTGAGAACTTCTATTTTGAACTACATTATCACTATTACTATCAAGTGAGAAAGTGAATGAAGAACTCGCAACTGCGATATCTGTTATATGTGGAATAGAACTTGAAGTTCTTTTTGTAACATAATCACTTGATATCACATAATTAGTTGCACCTGTAGATGATACTCCACTATTATTTACGGTCGTGGTTGTGTTACTTAATGATGTTGAACCAATGTTATCCCATTGGTCTGTTGAATTTGAATTTACTATTACTGATGTTCCATATCCATAAGCAGGGTCAAAGGATTTAGTTACCTCTGATACAAAACTATACCCATAACTTGTTGTTANTATATAAGGNGCNCCACTCAAACTTCTTGATGTNGCTGAAAAACTTGTTCTACTTAGTGAACTCGTTACAACCGCAGTAGGTTGTGAATTTGTAATATCTGTAGGTAAATCACCAGTATATAAATAAAATCTTGTATTACCATCAGTACCATCTTTGAATTGAAAATCACTCATTGAACCAGTTTTTAATCCAACAACAATATCATCTGTTTTGTAATATCCACTAGCAGATATACTTGTAGCTGATGTCGCATTACCTGTGTAAAATCTACCACTAATTGGTCCTGCAACACTATTAAAATCACCATCTTGGAATGCCGATGGAATAACTGCAGGTTGTGATGTTACTATTTTGGCCAATGTTAATCCATTGGATGTACCNAAAGAACTTTGAGTATAATCTATAAAAGATGATGTGTGNAATGTTGAATTTTTATCTGGTGTTTCATCATCATAATTATCACTAAATGAATGTGAAGCAATCACCCTTACAGAATATGCAGTAGGGCCTCCACTCGTTAATCCACCCATTCCAAAGTTATTTGAATCACTACTTACACTTGTACTACCACCTGCATTAGCTGTAATGGTAAAACTATTAGTTCCAAATGTTCCTTGTGTTTGTATCGTAGATGGTATTCTTGATGCATATGAACCATGAAATGGATTCGTACCTGTATCATTTCCAAATGTTCCTCTATCGGATGCTTGTAACCAACTCTTTGATTCTAAATAATCTTGTACTAATCTATACGAACCAGTCTCACTCATATCTATAAATGCTGATGATGTCCAATGTTGTGATAATCTAGCGTTTTCGTATGTAGAACCTAACACTCCATTTAATAATGAACTCTTGGTTGTTGTTGAACCCTCAGTATGTGATGTACTTACATTGTTCCAAAACTTTGTATTCGGTGCCGCATCTGATACATCTAAACTATGACTCATCGCACCTGCGATAAATCTTAAAATTTCACTAACATGAGTTTCTGGTGTAAAGTTATTAAAGAAACTACCACCTAAACCAACTTGCCATGGATTAGATGTTGGATATCCATTTGTTATATTATTGGTTGTGATACCTGTGGAAGAACTTGGATTCGATTCTGTTCTATCAGATTGAACATTTAAAGTACCACTTACTTCTAAATTATTATGTGTGGATTGTATTGAACCAGTAGGTGAGAATATACCAAGTTGCCCTTCAATAGCTTCCGCAGGTATAATATCTACACCACTTAGTGAACCACTAAGTGAGAATGAACCAGTCAATCTTGGATTCAGCTGTTTACTATCTATTAATGCCATATTCTTCTACTTCTTGTTTTCGTTCTACCCACCAACTTGTAATTGATTTCGAAATCTTTTTCTTATGTTGAATAGTTTTAGGTTGTTTCATCTTTTCAATCGTATCCAATGTAAGTTTTCTATCCGATTGAGCACATGATTTACACACACTATTATTACCTACTGCTCTATCAAAAGCATCTTTTCTCGTGTAAGTTAAAATCTTACTACATGATGGACACTTTCGGTTTTTTCTATTCTTCCAATGTCTTTTTCTCATACTAATAAATATCAACAAATGGTAAAACCAATGTGGTATTTACGAATTAAATTTTCCCCAAGCAACTATTTCATCACTATTAGATAAATTATATCCAAGTGAACTTGCATTCATATGTAGTTCAAATACAGAACTACTTTGTTGTATTGTTAGAGCATCTTGTTCTAACAACATACCATTTAAATAAAATTGAAAATCTTGTTTTGTTGTGCCTGTTAAATCTGTATTAACAGATGCCGTAACTGCACTAAATGATGCCGTAGAATTACTAATACTACCTGTGTGTGCAAATATCTTTCTCAGATATTGATTGTTTAATTCTATATCACCACCAAGTGCGGCTTTAGCGGCGTTTTCTGTTATAAGTACATTACTTCTAGCGGCGGTAACATCAGAGTTATTTGATATCCCTATTATATCCACACCATTTAAACCAAACGAACCACTAATACTCATACTACCAGTTACAAAATGTGTATCATTTAAATCATCACCAAACCTTGTGGAACCACTTTGAAAAATAACACTACTATTATTTAGTTCGGCACTCATAGATGTAAAGTTTATAGCACCATTTATTGTTATATCATCTTCATGTGTGAAGTTTTCACTAATTGTCATTGTATCGACTGTGAATGTAAGATTTGAACCACTTATAAACTCATATCCCAAAACCATATTTTGAGTACCAGCTTCATTATTTATTATAAGTGTTTGGTTTTCAGGTGATTCAACACTATTGAAAGTTACATCTTGGTCGGTTCCTATATCTTGTCCTATTTCTAAAACATTAGTTTGACGGACAGTTCCATCCATATTTAAAATATTAGATATGAATCCATCTGAACCTGTTATCGTTAGGGGATTTTTAAACTTTAAAATTGGCATTATATATCTCTATGAATTAAATTTACCTACTGCCAATATTTCATCATCACTTTCTAATGAATATCCTATACTTGATTCATCTACTTTTAATAACAAAGAACTACCACTTTGTTCTATTTCAATGGCATCATGTTCCATATATTGACCATTAATAAAGAATAAGAAATCATTTTCACCAGTCGCAGTAAAACCTGATGGTGCTGATGCAGTTACCGCTGTGAAACTTGCAGTGGTACTTGATAATATACTTGTAGATGATTTATAAAATTGTTTTCTCAAATAGTTTTGTTTATCAGTTAAATCACCACCTGTAAATCCAGCAACTGCCGCTTCAGTTACTACGGCGGTTGTACTTTCATCTGTAAATCCACTATCACTTGAAATTTCATTTATCTGATAACCATTCAAACTAAATGAACCTGTTAAATTTAAACTACCCGTCCTTTCGTGTGTATCATCTGTAGTATCACCAAGTTTAGTACTACCACTTTCAAATAATATACTTGATGAAACAAGTGTTGAATGAAACTCTTTTGCAGTTAATGTTCCTTGAACAGTCATATCACCAATCACCGACATATTACCACTTGTGGTTAAACTACCTGTTATGTTTACACTACCACTAATACCACTATGTGAGTATGTTGTTGGATTACCAAACACAAGAGTACCAGCTGTTACTTGATTAAATGTAACATTATCTGTAGTTCCTACTGGTTGTCCAATCGATATTGTTTGAGTTAAAGGTTGTGAACCATCAAACCCAACACCATCATTACTTAGTGTAACACCAGTACCAGCACTCAATGTTAGTGGATTAGAAACTGCAATACCAAAAATATCTCTTACTGGTGATTGTATAGAAACTCCACCACCCTCTTCACCTTTTTTAATAAGTTCATCAGCGGATTTTTCTACATCCATATTGATAATTACTTTCTTAGGTGTTAATTGTCTTTTCGTAGTTTGATATCTGTTAAACTCTTCAGGTATAATATATCCATATAATTGAACAGAAAAATTTGTTCTAACCAATCTTTCACCTGCATCCATTTCACTAGCATCACTAAATGATTCAATCCTACTTCTAAATCTCATCTTACCAGGTTCTCCCCAATAAGCATTATCTGTATAATTAATTCTTTCTATAAGTTTATTCATTTGTTCTATATAAGAAGTCCAAATAATAAATTCATAATTTAATGTTACATAATCGGGTACAACAACATTAAAGTATTCTTTGTTAGGTGTTATACCGACTGTTCTACTGAACTGGTCATATCTATTACTTTGAGAATATTTTTGTGTTAAGGTTTGAAAATTTTGTGGTTTGTTGGCATCTAATTTATTGATAGGAATATTTTCATTCTTTTCCATACCAGTTCTTCTAAATACAATTACTGGTGTGATTAATTGTTGGCGTTTATCTCTCATGAACCCATTCTTCTGTACACTCGTCCATCTTTCTGGTGATGCATACATTACAGGAACCTTGACAGTTTCTTTATTTTCTGTGACTGTAGGTTTAATTACTTCGTTGAAATAGTACATAATCGCACCATCCATATCAATAATACTATTACTGATGTTTTTTATTTCATCTTTATCTCTACGAAGCTGATTAGCTCTGTTGTAATCTTCTCTTATTGCAATAGAGTTTAAATCCCTACGAGCCTTTCTCGATAGTGGTTTTTGTCTCGCCATTAAAACGCCCTTGTTTGTTCAATATTAAGTGAATTAATTCTTGTTAATGTACCTGTACAAGATATAGTCCAATTTTTATTGTAATCTCCAGCAACTAATTGATTCTCATTTGTTTTAGTGATTTCAAAATAACCTAAATTCCAACTCACAATATCACCGATATCTGGTCGGAAGTTTACATCAATCAACATATCTCTTTGAAAATGAAATTGAGCATCCTGTCTTGTATCTGGTCCAAACTCATCAGTATTGAAATCAAAATCCTCTGCCTCTATAATACAAGATAACTTAACTCCTGCCTCATATACTTTACCACCACCTGCTTCACCATACATATTTGTTTCAGTTTCATAAGTGGATACTCTATAAAGTATAACCTCTTGTCCAATGATTCCACATTTATCATCTTTTAAATTTCCAACTAACTCATCATTGAATCGTTTGGCTAAGTTTGTATCTCTTGTTGGCCAATATCTACTTGCCATCAGATTATCCTATATACATTGGATAAGGAACTTTCTTTAACTTTTCTTGTAAGTTATCGGAAGATTCTCTATCTGCTTCCATAAGTGCCTTATTACTTGTTTGGTCTAACATTTCTCTTAATTGTTCTACTAATTGTTCCTTTTCNGCAGTAGCTTCAGCTCTTAGTGTTTCTCCATCTAATGAAACTTCTGAGTTAGGAATAGGAATAGTTCCGTATTTACTACGAACCATACCTAATAATTCTTTTGATAACGCCAATCCATACTTTCTAATCCATTGTTTACCCACATCATTGATTGAATTGTACTTCATATTATCATATGGAGCATTACTAATATCTGATATTGTATCAGCCGAACCACTATATCTTGTTCTTAATACATTATCTCTATCAGTTACTTCTTTCCATTCAACCCATATTGATGCACTTGAGTTTGTAGTAATTCTTGGAAATATTCTTAAATTATTATTAACAATGTTAAATGAGTAAGCTGATTTTCTTATTTGGTCATTGAACTCAATCGCCTGAACTCTAAGTAAATCGGCATAAATTGGTTGCATTACAAAGGTAATGGCTGGTGATGAACCACCAAATCCAAACGCATCTAACATATTATTTGTTTGTTGACCAGTTCCAGCGTATGGGTCAAAGTATCTATTGATTGCTGGGTCTGATTCATAAAAAACTCTTGTAACCTCAATAGGCCCACTAGCACTTGGGTCTGCGATTAAGGCGTTTAAATCATAATCTTGTGAACCACTATGTATTGTGATTGAAGATTTCTTTCTTTCTACTTGTCCACCCACTTGTGCCTCACTACCATAGGTTTCTGATATAAAAATCTGTTCACCCATAGTGTGTGATAATCTTTTATGAGTTAAATTAGAACTTGTTGATTGTCCCTTTAAACTTAATAGATTATCTTTTATATTGAATTGATTTACTTGTGCTGAGTATTCTGTAATACTTTCCTCGAAACACGCATAAAATTGTGAGTCTTGTAGTTCAATAGCCGTAATTGGGTATCCCATTCTTTTGGCACACCAAGATGCAAATTTAGGGGCATCTGTTTGATAATCTGATTCATCATCATAAAACCCAAAAGGTGTATTCCCACTAACAGCTGAACCACTACCTGGCCATATCGGTTCTTGAGCCATATTAAATTCTCCTATTAATAGTATAGATATATCTGTAAATAAATATCAAAGAAACAAAAAAGGGGAACTAAATTAGTCCCCCTTTTAAGATATTGTGTTTGTTAAGTTATAAATTCAACTAACTTACACAAGGTTTACATCAGCGACTGTGATTGTACCATAGTATTCTGGTCTAACCATCTTCTTAGCGTATCTAGTCATAACACCTTTTCTTGGGGTGAAATTCTTAGGGTCGTACACTAATGGAGTCATGATGAGTGGTACATATGGAGCATAAACCGCACCAGTTTCTAAGAAATTACTTCCTCTGAAACCAACAAGGATTTTATTCTCTAACATATATGGGTTTTTATAGACAGTATATCTGTTATTTAAAGCACCCACTTTTTGTACACCCATTGCGAATGAACCTTTAGTTGCATCTCCATCTGAATCTGAAGCGTATCCAGGAATTGACTCTATGATTGTAGCAGTTTCAGGTGATACCACGATGAAGTTTGCTCCACCTCTTAGAGTTTTCTGATGAATTGCGTTAGAAACAGCTTGTATTTTGTTTCCAAGAGTTTGGAACCACTCACCTTTTGTGTAAGCTGAAGCGTTAGCCGCAGTTTCTTCAAATAGTGTAGTAGCTGAGTTATACTCAAATCCAACCTTTGCTGACCATCTTTCTTTCTTAGCACTTGCATTTGCAAACAACATATCAAGGATTTCTAAATCGATTTCCATTGAGATGTACTCAGAAAGAAGAGCAGTTAGTTCAGCTTCCGCATCAACTGAATGGTAAGCATTCAAGTCTTGTGCCAACTCTGGAGTCCACACAGCTTTTAACTTACGAGTTTTCGCGATGATTGGAATACTCTTTAACGCAATATCCAATTCTGGTATATCAATATCAGTTTCAGGATTTGCATCGATTTGGTCGGCAGTTGCCTCAAAATCGGTTCTGTCGTAGTTATTACCTTTCACTTTGTGATAAGATGCCACAACAGAGGCAACAGCACCTGCAGTATCTTTTCTTACGATAAACGCAATAGAACTTGCAGAACTGTCATATTTTGTGTAAGCAGGAAAGATTTCATCAAAACCTGAACCAGAGATTGAGAATGCTCTCACACCATCTGGGTCGAAGTCAGATAATCCACCTGTGTGAAGAGTAACTTTACATAGACCATTGTCTGCATCATGACCAGTAGCCACAGATGAACTTAGGTCTGGTTCAAAGTCAACATCTTCCCAAGATACAGAACCAGTAGTAAAGTTACCACTTGATAATGCAGCTGCCGCAGTTTGTTCTGCAGATGTTGCATCATTGATTGAGTATCCGAATTTACCAGCACCATACAAACCACCACTTGCATCTACATTTGAACCTGAAGTATTACCATATACATCAGCGTTGTTAGTATGTAAGTCAGTTTGTGCAGTACCATACTTAAAGTCAAGATAGAAAATTAGACCTGAAGGCAAGTTCATTGGTTGAACAGAAACGAATTCCTGTGCCGCCAATTCACCAAAAATTCTACGAACTAATGGAAGTGCTACACCACTCCACTCTTCAGAGTTAGCAGATGTACCAGTTCTTGAAGCCTCATCAATCAACTGACGAGCCTGATTTTCAAGAAGAACAGCCATTCCGTTTACTTCGTGTTCTTGGTTAAGACCTTCTAAAAGACCTGTTGGTTCCCATTTCTTGACTAATTTGCGAGTTTGTTCCAATAGTTGTCTTTGTGGATTATAACCATCCATTAAGCCTTCTATTGTTCCTATATTTTTACTCATTTTTTAGTCTCCTAATTTAAAGTATGTTAGCCAATTTCTTGAAACGATTCTTTAACTCAGCACCCTCAGAAATTACTTCTTCATTTTGTGGTTTAGTAGAAGCAACTGGCTTTGAACTTGAACCTTTAGATTCATTAACTGGTTTTACACTTGTACCTTTAAAAGATTCTGCAAGTGTAGAGTAAACCAATTTGATTTCTCTAAGGTTTGAAGTTCTATCAAAAGTTTCAACAACTTTTAATTTCTGCTCGTTACTTAAACCAAACGCTCTGAATAGTTTGTTTGAGAATAATAGTTTAGCGTTCAATAGATTGACTTCGTTTAATTTATCACGAAGAAATTTTACAACTTCTCTGTGCTCTTTAACTTCTCCTTGAAGTTTAGCGATTTCATCCTTTTTGTCCTCTTCGTCTTCTTCTTCAGAAAGTGCTTTAAGAACTTCTTCTAAGTCGATGTCTTCATCCATCTCCTCTTCTTTGTCCTCTCCCTCTTTAACCACTTCGTGGTCATCAAGTTCGTTACCTGCAGGTTCGTCTTTACCCTCTCCCTCAGGTCCTTGTGCACCAGTCTTTGAAGAATCATTAGCTTCAGGATTCACTTTGTTATCGGCTTTACCAATATCAGATGATACATCGTTTTCATCGACTTTTTCTTCTTCGTCTTTATCTTCGACTTCTTCGACTTCTTCGACTTCTTCTTTGTCTTCATCTTCTTCTTCAGTAAGGTCTGCTTCTAACTCTTTAAGAATAGATTCAAGGTCAAGGTCGTCATCGTCGTCTTCCTCTTCCTCTTTGTCTTCGACTTCGTGAGCCATTTCATCATGGTCTTCATCTTCTTTATCTTCTTCTTCTTTGTATGAGCCTTCTTCAGCATCTTCGCCTTCTTCAGAATCTTCTACCTCTTCCATTTCCTCTTCGTCTTTATCTTCGACTTCATCGGCATGTGAGATTTCTTCGGCATCTTCTTCTTCGCCCTCTTCTGAATTAGCGTAGCCTTCTTCTTCATCCTCTACTTCATCGGCATGTGAGATTTCATCTTCATCTTCGATTTCAGATTGGATTTTCTGAGCTAACATTGATTTCAATTTAGGTGTGAATGCTTCTTCAAGTGCCATTTTCGCATTTGCTAGAGCTGTTTCACGAACTGCTTTTGCATCTGCAATGGCTTCTTTTAGTAAATCATCCATTTTATTTTCCTTATAATTGGATTCAGTATAGTTATTAGGAACTATAATAAGATTGAATTATCTTCGGTTACACTTTATGATGTACGAATAGTACGAAAGTGTATTTCGTTTTATATAAATATAAAACTTTGTAAAAAAATACACACTAAATGGGTATTTTTTTATTTATCTTGTTCTTTCTCTTTGAGAACTTTATATTTGTTTCGTAGAATAGCTTTATTCTTTTTCTCTCTTTTCAACGCTGATGGTTTAGTGTAATAACTTCTTTCACGAAGTTCTAACATCATACCACTTTGTTTTACTTTTTTCTTGAAAATAGAAATAGCTTTTTCTATTGATTGTCCTTTTCGGACTTCAACTTTAATCAAATTAACCTCTTAGTCGTTTTCTTTTTCACCTTTGTAATTATCATCTACATAATTAAAGAACTTTTTCTTTTCATCATCAGATAAATCAGCAGGTGATTTGATTCCAAATTTTTTCATGGCTTTTTGAAAGAATGCTTCGTAATCTCCCTCTTCAATATCACTACCCTTTACATTCTTTAATCCAGCTTTAACCATATCATCTTCTTGGTCTGCTTGTGGATTTTCTTCACTATCATCATCATGATGAGCCTCATCGATTTCGAAATAACGAGATAGTACATGGCCCATATCTTCGTATAATCCGCTTAATCTTTGTTGTAATGAATTAGATTCTTGTGCAATCTTACCAAATTGTTTAGATAGGTTTGTTAACTCTTTCATGTTACGATTGACTGTAACTTTATCAAACCAATCATCTGTTTCACTTAATGTATATGATTTTGCCTTTGTAGCGATATCAGAAAGTGATTCAGCCATTTTCTTTAAATCTTGTTCGTTTTGTAATGCCTCACCAAATTTTGTAAATTGTGAAATTGCTTCTTGTACATCTTTTGCAGTTACCTTTTCATTCTTACCATAAATATCTTCTACGATATCAGTAAGACCTGTGTTTGTTCCAGCACCAATCGCAGGTGTACTAACCACACCTCCAACAAGTGAGAAACTATTTTCTTTTAATAAATCTTTTAACTTTGCCATGTTTGTCTCCTTATACTTATATAAATATAATCATCTTCGTTTTTTACCACGAAGATAACTACGAAATCTTTTATCTACTTTACTCCATAACACAATCAACATATCTCTAATACCCTTACTTGTATCTTGTGCCGGACCTGATTTGATACTTTGAATAATATCCATCGCATCATATCTTCCACCTTTAACACCATCCATCATTATCTTAATAGATTGTTGGGATGCTTTGTTAAAAATCTTACCCATTGTTTGTATATCTTTTTCTACTAACTTTTTAGATTCTGGTGTTGAATATCCTAATGATGGTACATTCATCTTATGTGTGGTTTTAATTGAACCTGGTACATAAGAACCCTCTTCTTTTAATAATTCTTTTAACTTAATCATCTTGAAACTTATCTTCTAATCCATCTTTACCATCTAAATAATTGTAAACTGATTGTAAGTAATCCTGTGATTTAGTAAGTTTAGATTGAACCCAAGCTGGAAACTGAACTCCACCATCTCCATCTTTATCAACATTATCTATAATTTTGTAAATCATTTTAGCGTACTTCATACTTCTTTCTAATTGTTGTTTAGCCATTTTACCCTCATGGTCAGGTGTAGCTTCATCTAATCTAAAATCTTTCCATTTTGCCCACATCTTATGATTCATTACTTCTTCTCCAATATCTCTTTCATTTGAAACGCTTTTAATATAATGTATTGAATGTTATCAATAGTTAACGCATCATTTTGTGTTCTAATACTTTTTTTCAAATCTTTGATACCAAACTCTAAGTGCCTCATTTGTCCATTTACTTCTGAATATTCACTTCTTGAGATTGTTTTGTTTTTTAAAACATCTCTGAAATAAAGTTCAACTTTTTTCTCTTCTAATCTTTCTTGTTCTGTTAAACCATCTTTAGTATCATCTAATGATTTAGACCATCTCTTAGGTTGGTTTCTGAATGATTTATCAGTCCATTCGTTAACTTGTTCTTTAGTAGAACAACATCCACCACCACACTCACAATGTTCTTCTTTTATTAAATCTTTTAACTTAATCATTTTACCAAACCCTCGCAAACGCACCTGATGTAATTTGATTAGACATCCTAGCAATTTCTTTTCCTCTTCTTTCAGCTTCTCTTCCCATATATGAATTATCAGGATATCTTTTTTCAGCTTCTTTATCTCTTCGTAAATCATCAGCATAATAATCTAATTGTTCATAAAATTTATTCATAGCGGTTGTGATATCACTTAATGCTCTCATTACATCACGCTCACTTTTCGGGTCCATCTTTATACCTTTCATTACAGAATAAGAAACTGCATTTGGTTTACCACCAACTAATCCAACAATTAATTTATTCGCATAATCCTTTGTTTTCTTAATTACAGCTTTTACTTTGGCGGGGTCACGATAAATTGCTCTTATTGCATCTTCATATCTTCTTTCGTTTTCTTGTTGAAAATCTTTATCAGTTCTCCACTTCCAAGAACCAGATTTAATATCCATCCTTAATTTTCTTATGTTTTTAGCACCCATGTAAGGTAAATCTTCATCCATAGAGATTGTATAGAATTGAATACCATCAATACTTTTAACTGCCTTAGGACTTTGCCATCCGTATTTATTCAAACCAAATGTTCTCATATCTTCAGCACCATATGCCGTAGGATTTTTTACTTGAATATCTTTACTTCTCCAACTTCTTGTATACCATAATGATTTACCATCTTTGAATACACATACAATTGTTCCTTTATCTATTTCTAAATTAGATTCCCAATATCTATTACCTTTTGCATAAAGAGTTACTTTCTTACTTGTTACTGCAATCGCAACACCTTTTCCAGGTAATCGAGATTGTTTTTTAATTTGGTTATCTTCAATCTTACTTGCTTCTAAACCTTGTGTTGCCAAGTAAGAGTATAAATCTCTATCTAAATTACCTCTATTGTTCATAGAAAATTTTCTTAGTAGTTTACTTTTGAAGGCCTCAGTAAGATATGATACCTTTGATTCTTTTATTATATCTATTAATTTTATCATAAGCTTGTGTACATACCTGTATATTTAGTGAACATATCTTGTAACTGGTCTGCGTAAATACCTTTTAGTGTTTTCTTGTTTTTAATACCTTTGATGGTTACCCAATCAAATTTCATATTATATAAATCTCTACCTCTATCATAATCTATTGTAACATGGTTTACTCTTTTAGAGTTTCTACCAATCTTAAAACTCATTCCATTAGGCCCTACACCAAAGTGTTTTGCACCTGTCATCGCAATAAATCTGTTACCACCTAATTGTTTTAGAGCTTCGGCACCTTGTCTTTTATCCATTGCCTCACTTACTGATTCTTTCTTTTTCTTTTTACCTTTGGCTTTATATCCACTTGCAAATGCCGCTCTTCTTTGAGCATCACTTGCAAATCCCTCATCTTTTATATCAGCCATCCATTCTAAACCAGGAACAACTATGTTTTTTACTTTATATTTTACCTTAACTTTATCTAAATCTTTTACTAACTTTTTTAAATGTGGTGGTAGTTCACCTGTTTGTTTAAATTTTTTATGAGCAGCTTTAGCTTGAGCCGCTGACATTGCTTCAATGTAAAGTGTATCTTCTTTCTTTATACAATTAGGATATGTTTTACCAAATAACTTTTTAGTTTTTCTTTTTGGATGAATCATGTATCCTTTCCAACACTTTTCAACTAAATTACTAAATTGTTCTGTTGTTTCGAACTTCATCAAACCTGACATGATTTCGGCTTTCTTTGATGCGTTTGCATTTCTGTAAGCCTTCTTTATATAATCATAGGTTTTTTTAATCATTTGTTTTGCATCTTCAGGTGTGTTACCATACTTGATTAGTAATTGTTCAATCTTTTCTTTTTCACCCTCTGAAAGTATAGATTCTTTTACCATAACATAAGGAAAGCGTGGTGTTTTTGAGATAGGTATACCTTTTCTTTTACGAGCATCTCTTTGTCCATCTTTTGAATACCATCTAACTTTTTTACCTTTTAATTTACCTGATATATATTTTCCATCAACAAACATTTTGGTTTTATTTAGTATCAAATACTTACCATAGTCACCAAAATTAATAGTTCCCCTATTAGGTATTTGTTTCCATCGAAAACCTGCTTCCGTATTCTTTATTTTTTCTTTTAATTTTTTATCTTCTTCACCAGTTCCACCAGGTGATTTTAATTTATAAGATGGGTTCTTTGCGGACATAACATAACCACAACCCTCAAGTTCCATTCTAATCATTTCTCTGATTTTATCTATGGCTTCTTTTTTCACTTTCTCTGGTTTCCCTTTGTGTTTTGTGGATGCATATTTTTTTACATCGGATTTCTTCATACCCTTTGCAACATCCTTTACTTTCTTAGATACTTCAGAACCCTTTACATCACCTTTATTAAAGGCGTGTACGAGTCCCATAAATCTTTGTTGAGCTTTAGATTTGGATGGCATTAGTCACCCGCTAAACCATCACTACTGAATGATGTAGTGTTGATTGTGCCATTAGTAGGTGTACCAAATTCTTCTAATCCAACCTTACCTGGTTGTGGTGTTACGGCATCATTACCATCAGCCAACTCTGTGAATGTTGGTGGTACGATTTGTCCATTTGGTGGTATTGGTGTATTTTCTAATCCTAAATCTCCACCTAAACTATCATTGTTTTTAGGAACTTCTGGTACCTGTCTGTCTTCTAAACCTGGCATATTACTCTCCTCTTATAATCTTATTGATTAAATCTTCTGCTTTACAATACTGTCCACAAGTTCTACCTTGTTGTGTTTTATCAACACCCTCACTTAGTGGATGCATGAAAGCACCATGTGTAGATGGATTTGAAACGAAATCAAACGCAATTAATTCGAAATCCTTTCCAACTTTCATTACAGGATTTCCGTTATCTTCGTTTACAGCTTCTACTGAACCTAATCCTCTTGAACTGATACCTAACTTGATACCATTTTTAAATAATTCTCTTAAGATATTACCACTTGGTGTAGTTAAGATTTCTACAGTCCCTAATAAATTATCACCCTCAAAATGCATTTCGGTTACATTGTGTGATACATTTTGTAAATTAACTACAGAAGAATCAGGATGGTCTAATTCACCCAATGCTCTTTTTTGTTTGATAAATCCATCATTATATTTATCAGCCTCTCTCATCAAAATATCTTTTGGATANACTCTTCCGTTTTGATTTTTCGCATCTGCTCTTTGTAATACACCTTTAACAACTAACTTTCCATCATTTTCTTTTAATGATTCATTTATTTGTTGTGGTGATACTTCAAATGGAATATAATCTACGATTAAATTTTTCATTATTTCATCCTCTTAATCATTTGAACTGAATCTCTCATGAATGCAGTTACATTACTCTTATATTTCTTTTTGATTTCTTTTGCTAACTTTTGATTCTCAGGTCTTGGGTCTCTTAAAAATGCTTGTTCTAATTCAAACATTGATTTTCTTAACTTTGCCTCATCTTTTGCAATCTTACTCATCGCTCTTCTTGCGAATCTTACATCATCTGGTCCCTCTTTAACTTCACCTGTGAATTGTTTTTTATAAAAATCTACATCTGATTTAGATTGTTTCTTAGGAACACTTTTCTTTTTGTTAAATTTATCTTTAACTCTTTGAAACATACTTTTTGCTCTTTTGTGTAAAGGATGTTCTTTATTTTTCAATGGTGTTAGTGCACTAATCTTTTTACCAGTCTTTGGATTTTGCATTTGTAATCTGGTCATCGCCGCAACTGCTCCTGCAATAGCTGGATTCTCCATCAAAGAATCTTCCTTTTTCATTTTCTTTTTCTTTAATTCTTTTTCAGCCGCATCTAATCTAGCGTTTGCATCATCTGCTGCCTTACTCATTCTGTTATCAATATCTTTTGCACTACCTGGTTTAGCTTTTCTACCACTACCTGGCCCACCCTCTTTCTTTAATGAATGTGCTCTTGTAGTATCTTCAAGTGTTGGTAATGGTTCACCAAATTTTCTGTTCAAGATATCAATGGATTCTTTTAGATATTTATCGTTCATTGTAGTTTCCCTACTTTATTAGCCATTTTAACTAATCGTTCTGATATTTTAGATAATGCTTTATGTGTTGTTTTCCAATAATCAGAAGAGTTAACTTCCATTTCAGTTTTTAATTTAACACTTCTATCTATTGTTTTACTTAAATCACTCAAAGAACTTCTAACTTCTCTGATNGCTCTNCCNATNTTTTGTTTTGGTGTTAAAGTNNTATCCTCTTTCCAAGTATGATATTTACTNTTACCCTCAGTTACTTCAGTTCTTTTATCAATTTGTTTACCGAATGATGGTTGTACACGAGAAACACTTTTNATTCCGTTTCTTCCTTGTTTTAATCTTTTAGCAACCATCGTGATAGCCGCTCCTTTTGAACCAGCATCTACAATAACTTTACCATCACCTACTTTTATACCTAAATCAATAGTAACTGCAAATTTAGCCTCATCAACCTTTTCGTATCCACCAACTTCACCATCTGTTGGATGACCTGAACCAGTAGAGAAAGCTTTTGGTGTATCATAGTAAATACCTGTACCAGTCCCACCACCTGCAGATACGGTCGTTGATGCTTCTTCGATTTCTTTACGAATTATATTTTTGAGTAACTCTATGAATCTTTTTTTACTTATCTTCGTGGACATTATCTAACTCCTTAATTAATTCATAATACCTCATCAAAGAAACAACATGAGAATCTTTTACTAATTTACCACCTATTGCCGTTGAAGTGTGTTCAATAGCTTCGGCGAGTTTTATTTTAGTAATTTTATCATCTACTATTCTTAGATGTGATTTTAGTGCTTTTTGTACTTTGATAACCTCAGTATCTATGAATTCTCTCAAAGAGTTAGTGTTTGATAGATTATTGATATACTCTCTTAATAGATTTTTTTGAGATTCATTTAGATTGCTGTATTTTTTGTTGAATTTATCTACTAACAATTGATATGTAAGTAATCTTACATCTTGTTCTTGAGATTGGTACGATTCAACTAAATCTTTTGATTTTTTAGATTGTTTGATAGATTGGCCACAAATATTTTCTACGATACTAATTTTACTATCAGTTTCTTCAATTGGACCTATCTTTTCTTTTGATGATTCTAATTCAAATACATTGTATATAGATGCCAATACTTTATAGTTTGGTATTCTTGAATTGAAAAAATCATTTACAGAATAATTTTCTTTAATTCTTTTGATTAGATTGTATTTTTCGTTTTTTAATCTACGATTTGATAATTTTCTACGATTTTTAATTACAGCCTCAAGTAATATGTTGGCTTGTTCCGCAGTTTTATATTTTTTCTCTATTAATATAGAGTAAAGTTCTTTTTCTCGACCCAATGTTGTTTTTTCATTGAAAAATTCTTTAATTATTTTGATAGCAGGTGAATTTTTCGAATCATTCATTACATCTACTGCAATCTGTCTCGTTAATAATTCGAAAAGTATACCTGTATTCTTAATTTTATTATGTTTCTTTTGTGATGACATCAAACACTCCAATTTTTAATATTCGTACCATATATAAATATAAAACTTTCAAGAAATCGTTATTTCTCTTCCTTAAATTCTTTATATTCTTCATTTATTTTATCACTTTCTAATGTTTCATTTAAAATTTCACTAGCTTTCGAACCGAATGATTTTTTCAACGCATCATAGTGTGCCAAAGCGATAGGTATTTTAGGTCTTCCAAGTGGTTCTCTACCTCTTGCACTACCATCTTTACCATATTTACTTACTTCTTTGGGTCTTCCTGCACCCTCAAATCCACCCTCTGGTGAACCACCCTCATCTTGGTCAAAGATTGAACCAGCTACATCATCTTCTCCACCACCCTCTTCATCTGGTGATTGCATATCACTTGGTGTTCCAACTGATTCTCCTGATTGTTGTGGGTCATTACCCTCAACTGATATCTGTTCAAATCTGAATTTAGTTTTTTGGTCATGTACCAACTCTTTATCCATTTGTTCAATCTGGTCATCAGAGAAATTAAATATGTGTTTNTAAATCCACTCTGTACTCATCATTTGATTATCTTTCATATCACGAGCGAGATTTATTTTATTACTCCACAACTCAATTTTTTCTTGTTCGTATATTGTTGATGGACTTGTTAAACTTAATTCAAAGTTTACCAACTCAGCATCTGTATATCCTTGTGAGTATAAATGAACAACGGCTACTTTGGTTAACTCACTAACAAGTATTCGTTGAACTCTTTCAATAGTACGAGCAAATCTAACATCTTCTGCCGCTAATGTGGCTTTACTACCAAGTGATTCTTCATATCCTAAGAAAGCTTTTGGTACATGAAGTGCCGCAAGTAATCTGTTTTTAAGATACTCAATATCATCAGTAGTTTCATATTGCATACCAGGTAGTGATTCTATATTTGTACCACTATCTCCACCACGAACTGGCATAAAGAAGTCCTCTGTTAAGTTCTGTATGTTGAACTTCAAATTATAATCACCAGTCGCATCATCAATAAATGGTGTTTTCTTCATCTTGTTGATAATTCTTTGCATGTAGTTATCAACTTCGTTTGGTGGAATATTTCCAATATCCACTTTGAAGATTCTCTTTTCTGGTGCCCTCATGATTCTGTGAATCAACATCGCATCTTCCATGAGAGTTAATTGTTTCCAAACTTTTCTACCACTCTCTAAAATAGATTTACCATAAGGTAAAAGATTACTATCACTAGCCAATCTGAAGTGAGCAACTTGGAAGTTCTCAAATTCTATTTTAGTTTGATTAGTAGGTCTTGCAAAGTAAGGATGAGCAGTTTCTGTTGATTCNAAATAAAATTTTACATAATATGGATTTTCAGGGTCTTCTCCCTCTGAACGAACTAATTCGTAAGGTGATAATGGAACAACATTAGTTACACCATATTTATCCTTTACATCTAAGAATAAAAAGAAATCACCATATTTACATAGATTACGAGTCCATGGCCATAAATTAAATTCTATGTTCATTATATCATAAAATAAATTATGTAAGATAGATTTTATATTATCATTATCACTAGCGATTTCTAATACTTGACCATATGGATTTTTCATAGTACATTCATCTGAATAGATATCAAGTGCGGATGCAATAATACTATCACTTTCCATACTTTCATAATCTTTAAACAAACCCATACGAGCCGCTTGTAATTGTGCGAATGTGGAATATCCACTATTCACCATATCTAAACCACTATGTAGTTTTGAATACCTATCAACTAAATGTGATTTGGTTGCTGATTGTAATTGTTCGGTATCTGCTATCTTTAGTTTTCGTCCACCGACATTTCTAACAATAACATTTGTTGAGAATAATCTTCTCAATCTTCCGAATAATGTTTTATCTGCCATTTTTTACCTCACTTACAAGAGCCACTCTAATGACTCTTTTTTCTTGTTTACTTCCCAATCCCAAGAATCGTTCTTGTTTTCATCGGGTGTGTAAAGACCATCAATATCTTGCATTCTATTGAGAGTCTTTTTTGTTAATTCAATTCCCTCAGTTCGTAATCTTAATGCAGTATCACGAACCCATAATCCGATAGCAAACGACATAACTAAATCATCATTGTATCCCGCCATTGCTTCGGCTCTATTGTTTATATAAATAAAAGTAAGTAGTTCATCAATCAATCTACTACTATGTACCACTACACTTTCATCTCTAAAATATTCCTCTAACTTTGCTATAATCAAAGGTCGAGTTTTCATTGTGGTTGTAAATCCAGCCACCATATTTTTTTCTTGACTTCTATACTTGTTAGTCATTTGGTGTGCGATATCCACATACCTTAAATCTTTACTTGTGTAAAATAGATTAGGATATTCCCTATCTATTACTTGTTGAATAGTTGCCCAACCAATATTATTGTTTTCTATAATTAGTAAGGCATCGTTATATTCCGTTGAAATATTCACCAACATATTACCAAAATCTTTAGTAGGAATTCTACCTTTATATTCCGCTACTTGTTCTACCGTCTCTACATCTATAACATGAAAAGCACTATAATCTTTTGAATCTCCTCTACCAACATCAGCACACACTACATAGTTTTTAGTATAATCTGGTTGTTTCCAAATCCAAAGATTACTATCAACTCCTCGTTTCTCTACAGGTTCTTCTGAATGTTTTTCTCTACATTCTTCTAATATTCTAGCATCAATTACTGATGTACCTGATGTTAGGAAATCACAATCACATTCTTGTGCCGCACCTTGTACACCTAACAATTCATCTTGTTCATCTCTCCATGATTGTTCTCTTTCAGGATGTACAGTCCAATGTAATTTAATATCATTGAATAATCCTCTACCCTCTTCGGCTTGTACCCAAGTTTGATGAAACCAATTACCTACACCATTAGGTGTTGAAAGTGCAATACAACTACCACCTGTTGTAAGTGTTTGTTGTGATGCAGTCCATATCTCATCAATCTTATCAATAAAGGCCGCCTCATCAAGTATCAATAATGATAGTGCCTCGGAACGAGCGGCTTCAGGTCCACTTGCACTTGCCTTAATCTGTGAACCATTCACATACCTAAGATTTAATTTATTATCCTCAACACATTTTTGTTTCAACCAACTCGGTAAGTTTGCGTGCATGACACGAACTTTAGTTACCAAGTTTTTCGCGGTATCTTGTTTTGTAGCTATAACTAATATATTCTTATCTTGGAAAAATGTCATCATCCATAAAGAGTAACCAGCAGTTAATGTACTTATCCCTAACTGTCTGGCTTTTAAAATTATATTGAATCGATTATCCTTGAATTCATTTATTGTTGTTTCCTGAAATGGATACAAACTAAATGGAATCTTACCCTTAATCGGGTGTTGAATCATACAATACTTTTTTAAAAAGTAGACAGGGTCTTGAGCACATCTAACATACTCTTTTTTGATTACTTCTTTTATTTGTTCCGCCATTAGTTTATTTGTCCTGCAAGATTAACTGAAATCGCCGTAGCCCCAACACCATAAACAAACCATAACCATTTGTTTTCGTGCCACTTAGGTTTTACAACTTTAACTTTTTCCTTATACAGATTAATAGTTTCTTTTTGTAACTGAAGTTGCTGTGTTCTAAAATCAATAATCACTTCGTTAGTTTTCGCGTTATCTTCTAATAACGAGATTTGTTTTTCTAAATCTTGTACTAAAGATACATTCAAACTATCTTTTAACTCTAACTCTTTGATTTTATTAGTGAACCCAAGAACTTCTTCCTCTGAAAAGGTATAAGTTTTTGCATCTTGCCCAAACAACAAACCAAGAAATAATATGTAAATAAAATATCTCATATATATAAATATATACTACTTACTAAATTTCTTCAAATATTTTACTGCCTCATCAACATCATCTGTTTTTACTGCTTCTTCGGCTTTAGCTATTTGTTTTTTAGTGTTAGTTACTTTTCGTTTAAGATTACCAACTTCTTTTTTGTTGACTTTCTTTTTCTTTTCAAGTTTCTCTACTTCTTTTTCAAGTTTAGAAACTTCTTCATTTTTTACCTTAATTGCTTCATCTAATTTTTTGACTTCTTCTGTTTTGTTTCCACCAAAAAATCCTAATATGAAATTGATTATTCCACCAATCATCTTTGTTCTCCCTTGTTAGGTTTATCTATTCCTACACTCTGTAAGAGTTCTTCAAATGAATAACCTGATTTGTTATTCAAGTCTTGATATTCTAAATCCATGAGTTTATGGATTACTTTCGTATATAATCTTACTAAATTTTCAGTCTCTTCACCACCAATTTTTTTATTATAATCAACAGCTATTTCACCTAATCGTGAAGTTAATGCCATCAAATCAATTACTACTTTCTCTGGTAGTATTAAGTTCTTTTTGTTCATTTTCTATTGCCTCTTCTAATTTAGTTATGTATTCTTTGGCCTCTTCAACAATTTTATTAAAGTTAGCCTCACCCATTTCCCACTTCTCTTTTTCAAGTTCAGGTTTATTCACCCCAACATTATTTAACCACTCTTTACTACCATCTGTTTGTTCGAATTCTTCAAGTGATTGTTTCATATCTTTAAGATATGATTTCTTATTTTCCAATTCAATAGTTCTGGCATATTCTTCAAATGCACCATTACCTTTAAGTCTCAATTTATTTTCAAAATCTATTTGGCAATCAAAACAATGTCCTTTTGTTCTCCAAAATTTATCATCAAGTTTTTTCTTCATCGCCTTTTTACACTTTGGACAAAACAAAGGCATTCTAACTGATTGCATTGTTTTACTTAATTCTGATTCTCTTGTTTGTCCACCAAGATTCTCTTTTTTACCCTCGTATCCTACTTGAACATAGTCCTTTGTATACTCTTTACCACTCATNAAATCTTTGAGTGCTTTATTTTGCCGTTCCATGTCCTTACTATAATTAGCCATTGTAACTCCTATCCAAATTTCAAACTACCAAGTATCTGATTGATTGGTGCAAATGCACCTGTGAATTTGTACACTTTACCTTTGTACTTAAANACAATACCCTCTGTTGGGACTATTGCTTTCATCCCACCAATTTTTTGTAGTTTCTGAATTTGTAGTTTTAGTTTTTTTAATTTTTCTATTTTGTCTGGTTTCTGTAAATCTTTTAACGCTTGATTAACTTCTTTACGAATTTTTTGTACAGCCTTATCAGGATTTACAGCGATGTATCCACTTATGTTTTTAAGTATTTGTGCCCCTACATCAAAGAACAATACCTCGAATGGTTTTATATTATCCTTAAACATTTTATTATGGTCAAGTTTATCTGTATTNAATATCCAATCTAAGAACTTTTGATTATCACCAAAATCTTTTCTGATTTCTTGTATCTTGTATGATTTATCAAAATACGCCCATCTACGAATCAACTTAGCAAATTGAGCTGGTTTTAATTTAACTCCAAATTGTTTACTAGCGTTAAACACATACTCTCTCCAATACGCCTCATGATATTCACCTAATGTATCCTTATCAGATAAACCATATTGTCTTTGTAATTTATTCAATCTACCAAGATATTTTGATTCTAACTTATCAAAGTTTTGTGATTTAGGTACTTTTAAGAAATTAGGTTTACCAATCTTAAATGTTTTTTGTACATTCTGATTTACTTGTTTTATCATACCAGCCAACATACGAGCAGAATCTTTTGGTTGACCTACAGGTCTTCCACTTTCATCGTACTCTAATGTACCATGAAATATTATTTCTGCTACATCATAATCTATTACATTCGCTGTTGCTGGATACATAACCTCTAAATTCATCCATCGTTTACCATTACCGAATATTTTTTCTTTTTGTTTATCCGATAAAGAACCAATGGATTTTGATAAATCTTTCATTGCGTTTACAAACGCCTTTTCGATATTACCTCTTCCCTTAAATATACTTTTAATTCCATTTGTATCTGGTGCTGTTTTACCAAAGTTTTTTAGATGACCTTTGTTTCTAGCCGCTCTCAACTTACCATCAATCCAACATACCATTAGATTTTGTCCATCAAGTTTCTCCGTAACTCCATCTTCTCTATCTAACTTTCCACCGATACCATTAATAATTATCTGTTTCAAATCTGAAAATGTAAGATTATTGTCATCAAATGGATGACTCATGTGTCCATAGGCTCCGCCCATAAGTAATAACTCCTTTGTATTGTTTTCAAAAGATTCTTGTATTTTTTTAATTTTACTTACACCCTTTGTTGATGTTTTCATATCATGTGTTAATGAATCTTTCATTTTTGCTGTAGGTTTACCGAAGAACTTCACAATCTGCATGTTCATCATTTTTGCCATTTTATTCATGTGAGCTCGGTACTTAGGAAATGGATTATCTACACTATCTTCGTTTGATGTATTTTGATTTATTGTTTTACCAAATGTGACTGTGTCAACTCTATCTGCCTCATAAGTGAATTCAAAACTTGGGTCTTTTGCTTTATCACTAATAATATCACCAACAACTTCCCAACCTAATATATCTGCCTTCTCAGGTGATACTCTTTTGTAATCTGCNAATGAATTAAAGAAATCATACAATCCCTCATCAGATAAATCACTTCCTTTAAAGGCCGCACTAAATGCACTAACCTCTTTGATTATATCTTTTACTGATTGTTGATTATAAAATTCAAATAACTTTTTGAATTTGTTAGTTAACATATTATAAACACCCTTATCATAATACCCAAATAACTTTTTGAATATTTTAGGTCTATCTTTATCTTCTATCTTAGGTGAACCTAATATGTTTCTCATAGTGGTACCTGATATTTCGTTACCACCAATCTTCATACTAACATGAGGAGCAACTAAAAAGTATCCATGTTCCATATGGCTTTTTATGTTACCTTTACTCTTTTTATAATCTTGAAAGTATCCTGGTGAACCATCTTTTTTCTTTCCACCACTTAATCTTCCAGCATCTTTTTTACCAAAGATATAAACAACTGCAGTATCCTCTCCGAACTTTTTTAATAAGTTCTTAGCCACATACGGCGAAGTTTCCTTAACAATACGATTAGCGGGAACACCCATCTTTGACATATGTCGAACTTTTTCTTTAAAGTTCATTGGGTGTCTTGGTGGTTTTTTGATATCTGATGTAGTGATATAAGCATCATCTACTTTAGATTTTAACCATTTATAGGTTTTTAAATGGTGAGGCCCAAACGGCTGAAACCGTCCACCATAAACTCCTATAACCCTTTTAATCTTTTGTTCGGAAATGGTTGTATTATCCCCATTTTCCATACCTAAATATACGAAACTTTCTACATCAATGTCAAGTCTTTTTTGTAATTCTTTTAATTTTTTATACCCACTACCATAAGGAACTGAAGTGTTACCTTTCTTCTTCATTTTGTTTATTCCTTTTCTACTTGGTGATGGTATAACTCCAGCTGGTGCACCAAACTCCTCATTCTTCTTTTTAGTTTTCTTTTTCATTTGGTTGATGTATTTTCTATATACAGCCGCTTGTGCTGTTTTACCCATCTCTCTGGCTCTCTGTTCCATAGCAACCGCCGCCTGTATTTTGTGAGCGTGTGTTTTACCACTATTACGAATCTTAGTAACTGATGCCTTAGCATCTTTTACTGTCGCAAACTTCAATCCATGTATTGTACCTTTTGGATTCTCATCAGTATATAAATCTGAATGAGATGAAGAACCTCTATGTTGTCCTTTTTTTCTTGGAACTCTTGGTGCCTCTCTCATACTACGATTAGTTTTTCTATGTATTCGTTTCATCTTTTTTCTTTGAGCTAAACTTGTAGGAATCCAATCTGGTCCGAATGTAAAGTTTTTNTAACTCTCACCCAAATACAATCTTTTTTCTAATTCTTTTATCTTATCACCTATTTCTTTTCCTTTTAATCCAACAAACTCTTTACCACCACCTTTTACACTTAGATTAAATTTTACAAGTTTTCTAAAATCTTTACCAATCATACCACCAAAAACAACAATTTGTCTTTTTGTTAAAGTGGTTTTTTCTTGCATTTTTTTAGTAATGTAAATTACTTCAGGTTTAAAATGTTGATGTAAGTAAATCAAGAATGTAATATTGTTTACATCATTACCTGTATATTTGAGTGAATTTAATTTTTTACCTAACTTACCCAAATCATTCTTTCTTAACATCATTGATAAAAATAAAATATAATCATTGACTTGTGGATAAGGTTTTTGTAACTTTAGGTTTGGGAACATTTGTTTTGTAAACCCAAACTTATCAAGTGCCTCCATAAATAATTTAGGGTTTTTACCCTTTTTGATACCTTTTATAAACTCTTCTCTGATTCTCTCAAAACTAACTCCTTTAAGACTTGGATTAATCATTAACGCCTTTTCAGTATCTTTATCCATCTTACCACCAACAACTGCTTGGAATCTAAGAGCTCTGAGTTTTCTTAGTGGGTCTTCATCAAATCTTTCTTTCGCAACACCTACAGTCCTTATAATTTTCTTTTTTAAATCTTCTAACCCACCTGTTAAATCAACAATCTCATCTCTTCCCATATCATAAAATAATGCGTTAATTGTTAAATCTCTACGATTAACATCACCTTTAATATCTGAGAAATCAACTGCCTTAGGTCTTCTACCTTTACCAATATCTTTTCTAAATGTAGCAATCTCATGTCCACCTACAACTACAACACCAAACGCCTTACCAACTTCGTATGTTTTCAATCCACCTTGTTTGGCAATCTTTAGTACTTCATCTGGTTTTGCATCTGTGGCTAAATCAAAATCTTTAGGTCGTTTACCAAGTATTGCATCACGAACTGCTCCACCCACAATATACAATTGTTTTTTATTTTTCTTGAATAGTTTGTAAATTTTTCGTATATCAGATGGAACACTTAAAGTAATTTTGTTTTCTTTGAGTTCTCTGTTTAATTTAGGATTTTCATCATGAACACCTTTCATATCAGCATCTGGTGATACTGAATCCTTTCCAGTCTTCTTTGATGGTAATAACTTTTTATCTGATTTAGATATTCTGAATTTGAGTGCAGGTCTCCCATTAATCAATAAATCACCTTTTTCATTGTAATCTATTGATTTTACTTTAACCTTTTTGTTTTTAAACCTACCCATCAAGATAGTATCACCTACCTCAACATCAAGTTTAATATCTTCAGTTAAAGGACGAACCAACCATTCTGTTAATCGGTTCATTACTTACCACTTCCTACAGGACCAGTATCTCGCTTTATGTCTTGGACCTGGACTATCACAATTGTGGCGTGCCCTAAATGACTTACGAGCTTTAGGATTTGATTTCCTAATGTTCATAGTTTTACCTTTGGCGGAACTACCACCATGTCCAAAGTTTACCTTAACAACATTACCTTTTGGATTCTTCACATATACTTTGAATTTCTTCACATCACCTTGCATTGGTTTACCAAGTTTTACTTTTCTACCTTGATACTCAGCTTCTTCTAAAGTGTTAACAAATTCAAAAGTGTATCCATAAGGTTTACCCTCTGATTCATAATAGATATGTGTAGTGGTTAACTTACCATTTGATTCTGATTCATAAAATATATCCATGATTATCCCTTAGTTTTTCTCCAACCACCACCAGCGGCTTTGTATTGTTTAGCTGCCCAAGCATTTGCATAAGCTGATGGATATACATCAAACTTCTTCTTTGCCTGAGATTTGTAATACGACCACTTAGATTTATCTGTTGGAACATTTTTTTCTAAGAACATATTTAGTTTATCTTCAGCTACTACTTCTTTAACAGCTGTTTTAACAAGTTCTTTAATGTTCATTTTTGTCTCCTCGTTTCGTTTTTTTCTTCCCGCACAATGTGCTTTTTGTGAAAATCCTTTTGGGTTGTTACAATCGATACTTCGTTTGTATTTTTTACTCCAACCCATTATATCTCTCCGTAATCAAATCCATCTATTGAATAATCTTTATCTCCATACTTATCCCAACTACCTACAGCATCTTGAAATCCTTGATACTTCTCTTTAGTGTTTTTGATTTTTTTAATTACTTGTACTTGTAAAGTTTTTTTATCTTTCTTACCACCAAATGGGTCATCAGCTTTTGGAAAGTGTAATTGAGAGTAACCACCTTTATCATACCAAGGCTCTGGTTTACTATCATCTACACCCAATACTCTTGTTTGTCCTGCAGGTGAAAATCCTGTATCTGGTTCTCCTGCATCAGCTGAGAAATTATTACCATTGGCACTAACCTCTTTTACTAAATCCATTAGTTTTATCATTTTTTATCAGTTTTAACCATTATTGGTTTTCTACCTTGAGCACCAGCACCTTGTTTTCCTCTACCGCCTCTACCTGCTTTATTTTGTGCCGCCCTCTTTCTACGAGTAGCACTGGCTTTTTGTTTCTTACTCATTGAACGAGCTTTACTTGCAGGTACACATTTAGCGTATCCTCGTTTTTCTCCACTCGTTCCACACTCAGGATGTTTACCACTTTTATCTTTCTTTCCGATATTCACCCATTTTTGTTTGAACCATTTTCTCAAATCTTCATTTACAGGCTCTCCACATTCAACACAAAGATTATCAAGTATCTGTTTTGCCTGTTCCGTTGTGAGTCCTAAAGATTCACCAATTTGTTTTTTAGCCATTTTTTTATCCTTTGATGATACTTTTTCTTTTTTCTTTCCGATTTCTCTCGGTTCATCTAAATGTTTTCCAAATTCATTCATAATTTATCTCGGTGGTTTTAAATCCCACGGCCCCCAATGTTCTGATTTAATCATTTTTACAGCCATTTCTGTTGAAGTATATTTATAGAGTTTATAAGGTTTCACTGGTATTCCACCTAACTCATAATACTTCTTTTTATTTATCTTTAAATTTTTACCATTACTATAATCTAATACTTGATTACCTCTTTCAATCCAACAATGTCCAAAAGGTTTACCATCTCTAGCTAAGATTGCCACACCATGAACTAATCGATAAGAATTATCCTTACCAATCATTTCCCTACCATTTGCTGAGTAACAATCTCCAGCCATTTTAGTAAACTACATGAACAACTGAATCAGAACCACTAACTTGTTGTACTCCTATCTCGTAAAGTTCTTTAGCAGTTAATGAACCTAAACCTATTTTACCACCACCATATGGATACACATCTGCATCACCCGCGGTTTCTATAATAAATCCTTTCGAACCTTTTGCAGAACCTGTGGCATAAAAATCAAATGATGAACCGCTGACGGTTGTTACTTTATAAAATTTTGCCGAGTTTATTTGGTGGTCATGTTGTTGTCTACTTACAAAACTACCACTTCCTATTGTTATTCCTAATGCCATTTATTTTCTCCTAAACTGATAATGCTCGTTTGAACCAACCAAACAAAAATCTTTCTTGTTCGGGTTTCTTGTTAACTAAATCGTAATAATGTTTTAACCTATAACAACGAACTCTATCTAATGATGGTTTGTAAGTTTCGAGTGCACCTTTTGTACCTGGTCCGAATCCACCATCAATAGCTAAATCAGCACCTTTTGCATTACATGCTCGTTGTATTATTTTTACTGCGGTTCCTCTACCTTGATTCACACACATATCAAAAAATATATGTTTTAATTGTTCATCAAGTTCATCCACTTTGTTTTTATCCCAATAATCCTTTTTATAGATTTCTTTAGCTCCCTCTTTTGTAAGGTTCTTGATATCTACATCTGGATAAAATCTTTTTGCAATTCCAAAATTAGTTTCACCGCCTAAATCTTTAGGGTCGTGAACATATCCACCCTCGTGGTGTAATGTTACTTCTATAATTTCATCAAAAGTAGTTAACATTTTATTTTCTCCTATTAAGTAGTTTTTGTTTTTCAACCCACTTTTTTCCAAGTTTGTTTTTGATTGGTTTTGAAACAAACTTTCTAACAACTTTAGTAACCAATGGAACAAATTTTTTCTCCGCTTCTTCATCGTTCAAGTGTTTTGAATTATCCACTATCACAAAATTACTTTTAAATAATGATTGAAAAGAACCAAGATTTTTCTGTACATCTTGCCAACTCTTTTCTAATAATTTTGGTGGTAACACTCTATCTCTTAATTGATTTCTTTTTTGAGCAACTTCTAAAGAAGTGTTTACCATTACCATATAAGTATCGTATCCAATATCTTCTAATTGTTTTTTCTTACTTTGTATCTTACCAAAGTTATGACCTGTACCATCGATTATCATTCCTAATCTACCATTACGATATAATCTTTCTCTTTCTTTAGTAAGTTCTTTAGCGAACTTTCTTAAACCACTTGAATCAGGCCCATCACCTGTTAGATTTTTAAATACTTCATCTGGCATTTTATCTAAATCTGTACCAAATCCATACTTTTTTAATAAAAATTTTAATTCTTTATCTGAGTTTACCATCTTCATACCACTCATAGCGATATTGAATTTTTCAGGTATACCAAATATTTGTTTAGCTACATAAGTTTTACCACTACCTGGCCCACCAGCCAAGAATACGGCCTTTAAAATACCTTTATCCTGAATACCCTCTGGTAATAAATCTTTTAGTTTAATCATTGAAATTCCCTATATAGTTTCACAACAATAAATATAAAACTACCAAGTTTTCGTTCTCAATCTTCTACGACCTTCTAAACCTTTTTTCCAACAAAACCCATGATTTCTTATTAATTTGTTACGATAAAAGGGAATCATTGTCATACCTGAATAATAATAAGCGTGAAATCTGTGCCAACCATCCATAACTTCATTTTTGTTATTTAGATATATAGGTAGTTCAATACCATCATTGATTAATCTTATAAAATATTCAAACAAAGCTTTGTTAGTATTTTCACCAACACACTCACAAACAGGACCCTCTTCTTTAGTTCGTGGTTTATCCCAATATTCTAATGGATGAACAACCTCTAACTTAACATTTCTTAAATTAATGTAATAATTTGTTTTAGGATATAGAGCTTCGAAAAACTCTCGTTCACTCATTTGTATATAAATGGGTCTCGTTTTTTTATTTCTCTAAGTTTTTTTCTAAACTTATATTCTGTTTTTATTTTAAACCAAAGTTTTTTAAAAAAATTCATAATTCTCCTTTATGTAATCGTATAGATGGTTTCCCCATTCAATATGTGATTTATCTGTTGGATGGTTTGAATGAAAGTATTCACCATTCTTACCCCATAATGAATCAAAATTGTTTTCAATATAATTTTTGAAAACAGGTTCTAACGGCCATTGTCCATCTTGTTTATAAATATAATCAAAATCAATATATTTGTATTCTGGAAGACCTGACCAGTCATCATAAATATCATCATCAAATCCGTTATAAATTAAATGTGGAATATTTTTTTGTTTCAAAAAAGATTGTAAAAAAATTAAATTTTGAAGATTTTGTCTGTATAAAACATCTGAATTAACAGGATATTTTTCGGCAGATATTTTCATCTCCTCATATTGAAACTTATAACCTTGATATATACCAGTCCTTTCATCTTTTGGGCCTCTCTTTTCACGACCACCAATTGGATTAAGTAATAAGTTTCTATATCTTAAGTTACTTGTTAATTGTATTACTACAAAGATATCTGTTTTACCTAACATTTCAAGATGTGATATTGAATATATTGTACTAAAAAATATTCTACTCATATCAGCTCCTAATCTACCACAATTCCAAGTTTCAATTCCAAGTTTTTCCCCCAACACCTTTGGCCAAACTGGACTATCATAAAATTTATAAAGTATTCTTCTATCACATTTATTTGATTCATCACCAAAGTGTGGTATTATATCATACCAATCCAATGATTTAGTAGCTTCCCAATTTAAAGTTTGAGATGGGGAATCACCTTGTGTCCAACTATCTCCATTTGTTAATAATATCATCTTTTTTCCTCAAGTATTCTGAATAAACCTGTACCACCTTTAAAGTGAATTATAAATGGTTTATCATTAAATGTGTGTACATTTCCATCTTTTGAATTATATCCATACTTTTGATTGAACTCAAACTTATCGTGTTCTTTGGTTTCAAAAAATCCTGGTAAATGTAAATACTTTAATCCTTTATCCTTACAAGTTATTGTAGCTAAATGATTATTATCACCTCGTTTCCAATCCACCCAAATATTATGTTTTGAATAAAAATCACCTCTACACAAAAACCAATAACAATCTGCAAAGTAATCATAACCTTTTGGTGATACTCCCTTTGGTGGTTTTTTATCTATAGTAATATACTCATAGTTTTCTTTTTCTAATAATTCTATTTGTTTTTCTATTACATTATCAAGGTATAATGTATCATTATGTTGTATTACCAAGTAATCACCACTTGCTTCTATTATTCCATGATTATAGGCCATAGCTAAACACTTGGCGTGATTCATATGTTCGTCTTCATAATAATCATCTATTGTAATTTTTTCTAACCAAATTGGATTATAAGGACTTTTATGTTCTACATAACCAACTGATTGATATGATGGTATAACTTTTACTAATGGACTTTCGTGTTTAGGAAAATTACCCTCATTGTCCATAATTAATATTTCGTGTGGATTCATTTCTAATATTTGTTGAATTAATTTTAATGTGTTCTTTAATAATTCATCATCTACTTTTTTATTTTTTTCATAATAATTTGGGTCTATACGATTCAATGAATTTGTATCTGCCCAAACTAATATGTAACTTACTCTATCACTCATTCGAATCTTCCTTGATAATATTCGTGATTAAATCTTTGTTCTTCATTAAATCCATTCAACGCTAAATACTGACCATCTTTTGTGTAATTACTGAATGTTTGTAACTCTTGTAATTCTTCTGGTGTAATAGAAACCTTTCCATCTCGTGTTTCATCTTTATCCAATATAGTGAAGTGTTTTTCCAACATATCAATACCTTGAAAAATTGCTTGTTTACTTGGTAACAGATTATCTGAATGGTCACTAAAACCTACCTTATCGTGTAATGTTTTTAAATGTTCTATTGATTGTAAGTTTAATTTTTCAAATGGTGTTGGATATAAACAAACACAATGTAATATTGTGAAATCAACTCCTTGTAAATTATCAATACATTTTTGAATATCGTGTAAGTGTAAACTTGATGTTGAAAATACTAAATGTTTAAAATTGAATTTATCTAATTTATTTCCCCAATCAAATGCCCTCATTGAATATCCACTTAATTTTAAATAATCATATCCTAAACTATTGTAGTAATCATGATGATTAGGACTAAATATAGTCGTCATTGGTGTGATGTTGTGTAGTTTGGCGTGGTGTATAAATTCTAATTCATCATCCATACTCAATTCTAATGAAGCTAATCTTTGATATTCATCTGAATACTTTCTGAATGATTCATACTCTTCTCGTTTAGTAAGTGAATTAGCTTTGATTGATTGTATCTTTACTATATCGGCTCCATTGTATTTTGCTTGAGCCACCATATCTTTTACAAGATTTATATCACCATTGTGATTTTGACATAATTCAGCTATTATCTTCATAATGTTTTACTATCTCCTATATCGGTTGTATATGATAAATTACTACTATAAAAATTTCTGGTAAATTTCCTACCATCTATAAAATATGGAACTTCATAACCTAAGTGATTAACAATATCCATCAAATTAAATGTGGTGGCTGGGTCTGATGAAAATGAATGTAAATCAGGACCATCTATAATAACAAAATCGACACCTTGAATATCTTCCATAGGATGAACATATCTAATACCAGGAATCTCATACTCAATCGTTTCTTCCATTTCAACAAGGTTTATATTATTGTATTTGTTCCAACCACTTTCAATATGTTTTTTATAAAATGATTCTCCACTTTCATAAGCAATAACTTTACCACCATAATCTAAATAATTAACAAGTTCTGTAATCATAAGAGTACTTTTTCCACCACCATACTCAACTATAACCTTTGGTTTGTTTTCCATAATATACTTAATGGCATTAATATATTTACCCATTTTGATATACTGAGATTTAATCCAAGTATATTCAGTAGTTTCTAAAAAATTATTTAGTGTTTTCATATTTCTCTAATACTCGTTTGTATGCCTTTTCTTGTGCCTCAAGTGTAACACCCGCGATGTGTGGTGTTATATAAACATTCGGATTATTTTTTATTACTGAATAATCTTCTGTGTATTCATCTTGTGTTACATCGGTAGCGTATCCTATAACTTTTCCAATGTTCAAATAATCATTTATATCATTTTCATTTACTACCTCACCTCTTGAAGTATTAACAATGTAAACAGATTTATTAAATTTATTTATAAACTTTTTATTTATCATTTGATAGGTTGTTGGATTCAAATCAATATGTATTGAAAGAACATCGATATCTTTTAATTTATCATATGAATCATTTTTATCAACACATATAACTTCTTTGAAAAGTGGTGTACATAATTTCTCAAGCATTTTACCTAATCTTCCGTAACCGATTATTCCTAAAGTTTTATCGTGAAGTTCTCTTACAGGTTTTATTTTTCTTACTAATGCCAAAATTAAATATAAAGTATGTTCAGCTGTAGACCAAATATCAGAAAGTATATCATCATTTTTAATAGAGATAATAGGAACCGAATCCACATCAATATGATTTATACCAGTAGATGGTGATAGTATATACTTTAATTTTGTATCTTTTACTAAATCTTCATCAACTATAAAATCTTGATGATTAGGCGCACAAAATAAAATATCATATTGTGGTAAGATTTTTTTTGTAGATGAGTATGTTGGTTCTGTTAACTCAACAATACGATATCTTTTACAAACATCACTATAAAATTCTTTTAAATGTTTTATAGGTGTTATAAATAAAATTCTTTGTGTATCTTCCACTTTTTATCTCCTATATCTCTACAATTAATTACTGATATGTTTCCATCTTCTGTTTCTGCTAATTTAACATCTTTTCTCGTAAAAAATAAAAACTCATATATTTCTCTTCTTATGTTTTTTAAAACACTCTTATCAATCCAAAACGCGAAACCTTTATTACCATTTAGTTCTGAAATATTCTTAGGTTTTTCATTAACCCTTACAACATTAAAATCAAATTTATCTATGTTTTTCCAAGAATACATATTTGGATTTTGTTTTTGAGATTCATGTTCATTTATTTTTTTGGCAAATTCTATTAAATTTTTTCTTTGAATTTCGAAGTGTTTTTTAACACCATCACTTGAATTTGTATAAATTGTTGGTATTTTTTCATCCCATATTTGAGCTATTTGTTTACCTGATTCAATAGAGTATTCAACATATTTGTATGTATGTAATAAGTTTTGTCTTTTATCAATTTCACTACCAACCATAGGTGTATATTTCCACAACTTTAAAATATTTGTTTCGGTTGTTTTATGCCATTTAGTACCATTCGGTAAATCATCTCTATCTTCATAAAATTTAAATTCATAATGTGAATCTTTTCTATCAATATCTTTACCTCTGAGCTGTAATGGTTCCCATAGTTTTACTAAATCATCCACATTGGTAATTCTTTTAAAATTTTGTACAAAAATATCATCACGATAGTTTTTCTTATTTACATATAGTAAACACTTATCAAGATTTTTTTTAAGAAAACAAGAAGCTTGAAATCTTGAATGACCTGGATGTGTAACTAAATGTATTTTTTCTCTTTGACCTAATCTATCAATAAAGTGAAGAATAGTATCTGGATTATCAAAATCTATTGATAAACCCAAAGGAACCTTGAAACTATGGTGTGTTGGATTATTAAAACTACCCTCGATAAAAGATTGTATAATGTATCTAACCTGTCTATGTAAATAAACATAATCTTCCATAACTATGTTACTCCAATAATTAGGTTCTAATTCTTCTTCCATTGTATTAAAAAATCCGTGTTTACTAAACATATACTCACATCTTGTGTGTTCGTTATTTTCACGAAATAACTTTCCATTTTCATGATTAAAAAATTGCCAAGGTAAACTTTCACAATGATAAACATAATGATTATCAAAAAACCAATCTAAAAATTTTAAATTATCTTTATCAATATGCATTAATAAAAATCCTTTTTACTATTAGTGTAAACATCAATTAATTCTTTTATAAAATCTGCATCAGATATACCTGGTGATATTGTTAACCTTATCCAATTATCTCTATCATCATGTGGTAGTTTACAATACTTTACTAATACATTATGATTATCAAATACTTCTTTAGTTAGTTTATTATTATCTGGTGTATTGAAGTGTATCCAATTACAATTTACTGAATCTATCATATCACCAATCTTATTTAATCTAAATGTTAGAAAGTTTCTTTCCCTTTCTATATCTTTCCAATAATCCTCTATCAAACCCAAGTTATCAAGTAAAAATTCACAATACTTCATCGATACACCTGATATCTCATACATCTGTCTGAACTTACCAATTAACTCGATATTATCTTTATTAGATACAACTGCACCAACTCTACAACCAGCCGCACCAAATGCTTTTGAAAATGTTCTTGTAATAATTAAATTAGGATACTTATCAATATGTTCTATAAAACTTTTATTTTTTTCAGTAAATTCTATGTAAGCCTCATCTATTAATGTTGGGACGCCTGTTTCTAAAATTGGTAATATTTCATCAAATGATTTATACTCACCCATAGGACTATTTGGATTTGCTAATATAATTAAATCAGTATTATCATCAACCTTAGATAATATTCTACCTACTGATATTGTATAATCTTCTTCGTGTGGTATTCCAATATATTCACATTGATACAACTCACTATAAACTTTATACATAGGAAAAGATGGGTCTGTCGTAACAACTTTACCACCATCAGTAAATGTTTCGAATACTGATTTTATTCCAACATCAGAACCAGCACATAAAAAAATATTATCATTATCAGTATTATAATACTTAGCTAATTTTTTTCTAAACTGAGTAGTGTTTGGATATAAAAAGAAATCCTCTTGTGTTAAACTTTGTTTGAATCTATTCCAATCAAAAAATGCTAATTCTTTTATTCTTTCACTTTGATTTAATACCCAATCATAATCTGATTTATTTTCGGTATCAAATTTTCTAACTATTTTACTTAAGTGTTTTTTCATACTTTTTTATTCCTTCAAAAAGATATTCTGCGATTGTTTTATTTCCCTCTTCAGTAAAATGACCATCACCCTTTACTAATCCAACATCACTTAACCTTTCAAAACTTTCATCTTTACCCATTAGTGGTAACCAATTTATTTTATCAACAACTTCTTGTGTGGTTGGGTGTTCAGTCAATTTCGGATGAAGTGTTGAGTAATCGTTTTCAATTCTATTTCTAAATTCATCTATATTTTCAAGTTCATATTTTATATCATTTGGATATGATGTTTTTCCATTCCAATTAAAATCCAAACTAAAACATCTATACTCACCACCTTTGGATTCTATTAAATCTTGTAATTGATAAATTTCCCAAATAAATTTAAATCCATTAAAGTGTTCACTATATGACTTTAACATAACTTGTTTTAAGTAATCCTCTTCAAATTTAAAAAAATCACCCGTAACATAATTTTTAATTACACTTACATTTGTTTTACCATTTACTTGAAGTAGAAATTCACTCCTATCAAAATGTGGTAATTGATGTATGATTAAATGATTTGATAAATCACCTACTTTAAAAATATAATTACGCATAGTTCTGATATTCGCTTCTATACCAATTCCACCCATACCGAAATTTAAAAGTTTATCATATTTTAAATGTTTATTTAGTTTTCCAATCCAAGTTAAATTTTCAGTAACCCATTCGTGTGTTGTATATTCACCATTATATTTTTCTTTAATTTCATCAGTTATAAATTCAAGTTTAGGTACAACTTGTGTTTTTATTCCCATTTCATCTAATGGATTAAAACTTTTGTAAAAAGCACAACCTTGTGTATGAGAACAACCTAATCCAATTAAAGTTTTCATTAAACCCCCAAATGTTGTAACATAGGTACTAATTCTTTATATGAACAATTTTTACAATGTGAAGTAGGATTATTAGTTTCACAACCTTTTTTTACATTTTGATAATCATCCATAAGTCTTATCTCATCTATTGAATTTTCAAACAAGTTACCAAATGGTTCAGCACCTGTATTCAAACAACACATTTTAACATGACCTTCGACTGTGGTGTATATTCCGTTTTTTACCCAAAAACAATCTGGAAAATCCCACTTAGATTTACCCATAATATTACCACTCCATTTAGTTTTAAGATAATCAAGGTCTTCTTTTTTATAACCTGATGTTGCCATATCATCACTCATTTTTGTATCTTCATCCCAAATTTGTGCGATGTTTAATCTCAACATTCCTAAGTCGTTATCAGTTCTTAATTTATCAACTTTTTCTATATCATCAACATTATATGCATTTACAACATAATTTACAACACAATCACAATCATATCGGTTGATTGTTTCAAAATCTTTTAAAAACTTAATTAACTTATTCCATTTAGCGGGAGCTCTATCTCGTTCATAACTTTCACCCCAACCATCAATACTGAAATACAACACATCAATATATTTCAAACATTCTTGAAACTTTCTTCTAAATTCCAATCCCTCTTTAATGTTATATTGACAATTGGTTGCAACGATTAGTTTTGCCTTTGGAAACACTTCTTTAAACATTCTACACACTTCATCAAATTGTGGATGTAACATTGGTTCACCCATACCCATAAGTTTCGCTTCTTCTATTGGATGATGTTTTATACCATCAAGTAACTTACCCCAATTATCTAAACTCATATGTTTTAGTGGGCCAATTACATCTTCGCGATTACAGAAACTACATCTAAGATTACAATAGTTTGTTGTTTCNAAATAAGCNTATGTTATTTTATTCATTTCTCCCAAGATATTCCTCAAGNTGTTCTGGTGTTCCTAANGAGTGTATTTCATCNACCATACCCACTACATATTTTTTTCCATCTTTNATNGCCCAACTATANACNGGTGCAACATAAAACTCACCATTNGTTCTACTATTTTCTTCAATCATNTNTTTTGCNTANTTNACAAAATCACTACCTTTACTCCAATANTAATATCCTGCNGTNGCNTANTTTGATANTTGTTTTTTCTCAACCACTTCTGTAACNAANNCATCTTCATCNACACCAGCNTAACTCCANGCATTACCCTCTCCGTAAAAACAAGGAATACCACCATCGTGTTTATCAAANTCCATAANCATNTTTTCNNNATNCCATTCNACTAACTGGTCTGAATTNANACTCATCATNGGTNNATCATTATNNATNTATGGTTCTGATGCTAATAATGTTTGTGCGGCACCCTCNGTNAGTTTTGGTAAACAAATTACTTCCCAATTATCGTGTCCTATAATATCATCAAAGATAGTAAAATCATACTTTTCATAATCTTCTTGTAAACAAATCAATATAAATTCATACTTAGAATCAAACTCCACATCAAGATTTTCTATAACTCTTTGTATCATTGGTTTTCCATTTACATCTATAAATGGTTTTTTATCTGTGTATCCTTTTTCTTCAAAACGAGTACCTAAACCCGCCATCGGTATCACAATGTTAAATGTCTGTTTCATTAAAAAACTCCTCAGGTCGTAACGCCTTATCATCTATGTAGTGTGTAGCATCGTGTTTTTTAAACCATAAATCGTGATACTTACAACCCCACTCTTTTAATTGTTGTTCTGTAATTGGTCTGTAATGTTCCTCTCCTCTACCACTCTTTAACCCACGAGCAGTATAGAAAACTATTGTATGACCTAAGTCATATAATTTATTTATTTTTGCGATTCTATCCGTGAATGGTTTTCTTCCTATAACCTCTCCAACTTCTTCACAAATCGTTCCATCTATATCAATAACATACTTCATAAAACCTCTCATCTATAAATATCAAATCAATTAATCTTTCTCTATTATTTTTTTATGATACCAAATTACTTTTGGATTATCATATGGGTTATTTATCTGTAACTCCAAACTATCATCAAAATAAGATTCTGTAAGTATAGTAATTGGAGCTTTTCCTTTTTTATTAACAAATCCCATTGGTATAAACATAGGTAAATCATATCCACATTGTCCAATATTATAACATCTATGTGAACCTCTGTTGAATAATTTCTCTGTACTATTCAATACAAGTGGACTTATTATTCCCTCATCTCTAATACTTAAAAACCAATCAATACTAAAATTAGCTCTCCAAGAAAACTCACCCTCTTGTTTATTTGTGATATGTTTTTGTGGATATCTTTTATCATACTCATCCATTAAAGTTTTCCAATCTCCATCCCAATCAACTTCATTAAAAAATTTATTAAGTATATCTAAGTTTGGTTGCCATAAGTGTGAAGTTTGTTTTTTCAATATGTGATTTGGTACAATGTAAAATAAATAATTTAAAGAATCTTTTCCATATCGATGTGTTTTATTACTCAAATCTAATTGTATTCTATTATTACCTTTTGTTAAACCCAAACCATTAAATTTGATTTTTTCATACACTTCATCTGTTAAAATTTTATATTCAAATTTATCATCTTTATGTGTTGGTTTATAACCATCATTAATTAAATACTCGTATTGTTTTTTGTACATATCTATGATTTCATCCATAGTAACAATATCAAAATTGTTTAGGTGTTTAAAAACATCACTTTTCCATTTTATCATAAAAGTACCTCACTATCTCAAAATCTGTTTCTGTATCTACATCTAAGTACTCCTCTTCATCCCATTCGGTAATTAATGGATGTGGATTATCTTTTGTGTTTGGAAACAACTCCCATTCTTTTAACATATAATTTTTTTCATAAAACACTAATGAATGTGTGGCCTCATATAACCAAGGTCCTGCGGTTGTTGATAATCTATCGTTTGGTTGAAAATTTACAGGTTCTCTCCCCTCACTCATATTCCAAAAAAAGTTTCTTGTTTTCTTGACTGTAATCATACTTTTCATTCTACTTTCTTTGAAAACTCTAATACAATGATTTAAATTATCAACTTTTAAAAATGGTTGACAAGGATTGTAATTTACTATAAACTCTGATTTTACTTGATTAAGGTGTTTGTACATTACTGAGTGGTGACAATTACCTGGTGCAACTGATTCATACTCTCTATGTAATATCTGTACACCATCAATAACTTTATCTTTAAGTTCTTCATCATAAACCGCTAAATACTTTTCATCTAAATCTAATCTACTTAACTTATCTAATGCAATATCAATTAATGTTGTACCACTTAAATCTCGTAAATGTTTATTAGGACATCTTGTACTATCTTTTCTTGCGTGTATAATTCCTGCTAATGTTTTCATAAATTAATCCAATATTTACTTTTTTTTAATGATTCAAAAAATATTTTATTTATAGATGGTGTTTTAATCACTACATCTTTTAATTGTTCTCTAAGGATTTGTTTTTTTCTATTACCATCTGATGTATTATAATATGGTATTTGTATATCCCATCCTAAGTACTTTGGTATGTGACTGGTTAATTTTTTTAAATCAAAGAATCTTATTTTCACACCACTCCAATTTTCATCAAATAAAATATTTTCTATAAAATACTTCATTACATCATTACTAAAATAATCTAACTTTGATTCAAAAGTTTCACCTATATCTTTTTTCATAGCCACTTCTAACATCTCACTTATTACCTTTTCATCTTGATTTCTAATTGGAAATAATATTAGTAAATTACTATCATTCCAATCTATAAAATTATCTTTATTCCAATCTCCTTGTTGTTCTCTTACTTCAAAACCATCATTTTGTAAACTGATTTGTTTTATAGCTTGACTACCATTTTTAGCAACACCCACCAAAACAACATTATCTTTCTTTACAAATCTTGTGCTCATTTTAATTCTACTTTATCTCGATAAAACTTCAAAGTTTTTTTATTCAAATCTACATCCATAATTACATTTTGTTCATCAAAATTTTCAGCTAATTCAACTTGCCATCTTGTTGTTCCCTTTTTATATTGCATTATAAAAGGAACATCACTACCTGTATGTGCCAAGAATAATGCTCTATGTGTTCCACGAGTAAAAGCGTACTTCGTACAATTAAACATTATTGGATAAATCAACCCATCTTTTTTAATAGATACATATTGAGAAACATCTAAATCTAATCTCCACGCAGGGTCATTAAAATCACCAAAGTAATCTACATACTTTCCATCATCTTTATATTTCTTATCATAATCATCTTTTAATTTCAATACACTCTGTGGTGATAAGTCTGTTTTATCAACATCAATCATGAATTTTCTAAAATAACTTACATCACGATTTGAGTGTACAGCAGTTTGATATTTGTTAAATAACCAACTCGGTAATTCTAAATAAATAAAATCATCCCATTCAGTACCAACTCCTCTCATATCCATAGATACCACATCAGCTTTCGCTTGTGTTATAGTATCACCGATTGGATTTATATTATAATATCTTGGATTATATCCTAACCAAAAACCATCTTCATCAATCTCTTCAACATCTGAATTTACTGGTCGTTCATTATCACCACCAAGTTTTTCAAATTTATTTTTATCCAATAAAGATTGATTTGTGAGATACAAATCTATCATATCTTGATAAGGAACAATATCAAAAGATTTTAAATGTTCGAATGTATCGAAATAATAATTAACCATCATATACCTCTTTATAAAATTTATACAAACTTTCTGTAAAATATTTATGTCCCTTTTTACTTGGATGTCGTATGTCACTACTTGTGTAACCTTTTACTTCTAATAAATCATCATCATGTTTTGTAAATGACCATATTGATTCTTTACCCTCTTTCCAATAATAATTGTAATCAATCAATGATGATTTCTCATCTAACATTGGTTCGAATGCATTAAACATTATATACTTTACTTTATTATAATCTAAAAACTTTTGTACAAAGTAAATTAGCTGTTGATTATATAATTGATAATATTCTTCTTGATATCCCTCAACCAACCAACCTTTAGTAAAGTTTAGGAAAAACTCGTGAACTTCCTTTTCGTTCTGAAGTTCTTCATTAAACTCTTCTATATGTTCACCAATACCTGGTAAACCTTTTTCATTTGGTATTAAAAAATTATTCTTTACTTGTTGTGATGGTGCAATCCATTGATACCTTACTTGTTTTGGCCAAAATGGTATTTTATCACGAAGTGATGATGACCATCCAATAATAATCAAATCACCTTTTTCAAATAGATGAGAATGTCTCATTATCATTTCTACAATATCCATATTAGCACTTCCATTATGTCCGAAGTTTCTATATTGACACTTTAACTTATTAGCAAACATATGTGTGAAAGAATTTTCTATCCAAAGTTTTGAAACTTTAGTTCGTTGAATATTTTTCTTTTCCTCTGACCAATTATCCCAATCACCATCTTCACCCATTAATTTGTGTTCCAATTTTCTATCGGTTCCTAATCCTTGTGTAAAACTATCTCCAAACGAATATAATTTCATAACCCTATTCTCATACAATAAGTTTGAAAATCTAACAAATACCAATTATCCCAATTAAAACTATCGTAACTTTTTATTATTTTATTTATATCTAATTCACTCCAGTCATCGATAATATAAATCGGAAATATTTTAGCAAACTCCTCAATCATAATACTTCTCTTACATATTGGTATCGTTTTCATATAAAGTGCCTCCCAAGTTCTATAACAATCAATTCCATTACCCTCTGGTGAAATACAAAATTTAAATTTTTTTAATTGTTTTAAGTATGATTTGTAACCTTTATTTTTTTGAAAAGGTATTTTTTGTTTTATAATATTATCATAACAATCACTTCTTCTTTCATATCTTACACCATCACCTTTAGTAAAATTAGCATATATAGAGTATGGTCTTGTATTTGTAAATCCCTCATTTATTACTTCATCCATAACTTTAGAATCACCCCATTTCCAACAATGATTAGCCATACCAATTGGTAATGGTTTTACTTTTGGATGTCTTACATTCATATTTTGTGTAAATATTTGTTTACAATTAGGTAAATCTAAATACTTTAATTGTGGTTCTCCAAAATCATCATCAGAATTATGTAATATTAATGTGAATGGATTTTTAAATTTAGATAATTTGTGATACAATCTCGATTCAATTAATTTAGGTTTACTTGTGTTAAGTAAAGAACTATTAACATACACCAATTCACTATTTTCAAAATTATCAAAATCATAGTTATCTATATCTATTGATGTATAATTTAATTCAAATTGTTTATGTTCTCCTTGACTTATTTGTGTACCACATAACTCTTGAAATCTTTCTCCTTGTATTGGAATCATAATTTTAATTCCTCAAACTCTTCCATTTTGTAAAAATCTGATGGTACTCTATTAAAAGCATCTCTCATAGGTCTATATTTTTTGACTGGATATTTTTTATAATAAATCTTTTCATTTTTTAAATCGAAATAATAAATATAAAATATTTTACTATCATCGTAATGTCCGTGTGAAAAATTATTTGGTGGTACAAGTGAATACCAACTTTCTTTTAATCCTTTTTGATTTTTTTTATCTACAGGTACTTTGATAAAAACTTTTAATGTATCCCACTTTAAATAACAAGCGTGAAAAAAAGTATGTGATGAACCCCACCAAATATCATAAGGTCTATCTATTACAGGTATATTTAATTGACCATAATTTTTAAAAGAGCCGTGTAAATCAAGTTCCGACCTTTTACACCAAACATATTCCGAGTCTTTTATTTTAGGATACCTATTATTAAATTCATTATGTAACTCCACCCAACTATCATAATCACAATTAGATTCATCCCATCTTTTCATAAACTCATCAAGTACATCATAATCAAATTCACCATACATCGTATTTTTAACATCATCTCTTATGTGTTTGAGTGGAAATTCTAAATACAAAATCACATCCCTCGTATATATATTTCTTGTTTCTGTTTGTGTGACATATAAAGCTGGTTCATCTCTTTTACCATCATCAGTTTTATTAGCAAGATAAGTATTAACTCTGTAATCTTTCCAACTTGTATTAGAATCTTGTTCCCAATATTTAAAAATTCTACTTGCATCAATTTTATTTTCACGAGAATAATCACTTTTTTCACTTACATTGTTGAATTGTTTTTTTACAAATTCAAGATTTTGAAAATCAAGATAACTATAATATCCCATTGTGGTTAAATCCCAATTTTTGAATTGTTTAAATACTTTATGCATTTATAAGTCCCGCGAATTTTAAGTACCCATTTAAATTTAGTTTCTTGAATGATTCCCTATACTTTGTTACATCTGATGGTAAAATAAAATCATCATTTACATTTAATGAAATCCCTATTCCTAACTCCTCTACTTTATGTGCCAAATGTTGTATTTCAATTGAATCATCTTCATCCCATAACGCTACTATTGGTATTCTATGTGATACACAAGTGGTTATCATTCCTAAACCAGGTCTAATAACAAACATAGAATTATCTGTATGGTTGATGTTAAAACTAAAATCAACATCATCTTGGTATTCGTTTCTTATTTCTAAAAATTTTTCTGTATACTTTTCTGTATAATTTAAAGATGGTGTTATACAAACAATTCTATTTAGATTAAAATCCTCTGTACTATTATCCTTACATCCCCAACCTATATCAACTTTATTTTTATATTTTTTTAGTTGTCCAAAAACTACATCACCATTACAAACAACTCTTGGTTTTACATCATGAAATATCTTATCTTGTTCATCAGAAAAATTATTGTTACCATACTTTTCTCTCCATATATCACTCCACAAAAATGAACCACTAAGTAATGCATCAGGTCTGTATTTCAATACCTCTACTAAGTTATCTGTAATAACTCTATCGTACTTATCTATACCACTTGTATCAATAGAACCTACTCGTTTTCTATCCCATCTTATATTTGATTCTTTATAAAAAATAAAATTTAGATTATCTTGTGTTGGTTTAAATCTATTGTATTGATATCTTTCACAATGGATATCTATTTCACAAAATGGTAAATGTGTACACACTTGTAACATTCTATGAAAATGTCCATAACCATTAGAACAAACATATATTCCTATTTTCATTTTGTATAAAAAGCCCTAAAATGTTTTTCCATTTTATGAAATTCTTTGGGACTAAACAAATCTACATCTCTTGGTGCGTTTAATTTAAGTAATGTTGGTTGCCAAGTTGCACGATGACAAGTAGTTACTATTGGTGTTATCCCATACTCTTTACAAAATTCGTGCATCAACACACCAGGACCTAATTGTTGTATCCATAATTGTTCTTTACCTTTATTTCTTGAATCAATCAACTTCTGTCTGTATTGATACATATTTACAAGCACATCCATAGTATATGAATTACTATAAAATACACAATCATCAATATTAAACATTCCAAACTCGTGTTGCATCTCACCGCCGTGTGTAGTAAAAAATTGATTATCATATATCATATCATCCACTAATTCAAAATAACAAGTTCTTTTAGGATTAAAAACAATATCTGGTCTTGATTTTACAACTATATCATAAGTAAAATCATTTTCAATCTCATATTGTTTTTTTAACATAACTGATTGAGCAAAACTATAAAACAATGCACTCCAATGGTCGTAATCGTAAAACCAACCTTGAGGTCTTTTATCAAAATAAGAACCCTTTACATCGTAAGCTTTACAAATTCTATTAAATTCCCATTTGTTTACATCTCTCCATTCATACTCGTGTGTTACTCCCTCTCTATCTCCACTATAATTCCAAGTATGTATAAAGTAATCTATTTCGTATCTATCACCAGCAGATGACCAAAACCATTTTTGATTATCAACCGCCATATCCCATTGTCTTAATTGTCCACTTAATAAAACTGCTACTCTTTTCATTTTAAACTCTCGTATATTCTTTTAAATAATTCTTTATTCGCGTTTGGTGATGGATGTCCTTTACAAAATCTTTTTCCGTATGGTGTTATAGGACTTCTATTTCTCACATCATTATAATCTTCTCCATCTATATTTTTTACTTGCCACATTAAATAATCTCTCCAAACATCATTACCTTTATATTCATCATCAATAAATGAAACATAATTAATTTTTGATTTTATATTATTTAAATTATCTTGTAATGAATTAATAATTCTGTAATCACAATTATTTCCTCCAAGATAGTGATGTAACATAATAATATTTCTTTGAAGTTTTTTTTCTTCAACTTCAGTATCAAAAAACCATTTCAAATAATAAGTTATCCATTTACGAAGATTTTGATGAGTATCAATACCACCTGTAACTTTTTTTTCATTATAATTTTTTAAAGAATCATCATCATAAGTATCAATTTGTGCAGGTTGTAAATCATACCACATATTATTTAATTTACTTTTAAATTGATATCGAGCTAAATCAGTAAGACCTATTAATACAAATGGTTTTTCGTAGTGACCTGTTTCATTATTATTTTCAACCCACTCATATATATTTCTTATAATTCTTTCGTTTGAAAATCCACTACCTGCTAAATGAACATAATCACAATTTAATTTTTCTGATAATAATTTGCCAGAAACTAAATTACTTTGTATGGTATCATCTATAGCATCTCCATTCATAAAACTACAACCAATGTTTACAACTACATCATAATTAATCATAAGTAATCCCCTATCTTTTTTAATAGTATTCTATGTCTTCTTAAATGAGCATACAAAGAATGATTATCTTTAAAATTAGAAAGTAACCAAAACACAAATGAACCACAATACAAAATACTATCATCAACACTACATTTCATAGCGTGTGGTGAGTTTACATAATTTTTTACATAAATACAATTATCATCCAAAGGTAAATCTAAAATAGATTGTAAATTATATTCATCTAATATAGTTTTATTTTTAATAATTAAATTACCACTAAAAACTTCATCCTTTTCAAGTTCATATTTTTTAATATCAAAACCTGTTTGTTTTATATCACCAAAATAAAGAATACAATTTTTAGGTGATTGAATTGGAAACTCTCCTTTATCAAGATATAATATATTGAATTTATTATTTAACCAATTTTTATTCATTTTTATTTTCCTGTTGTTTTAATAATTGATAAGAAGTATTAATTATTTTTTGTTCATATCCTCCACCTCTTTTATTTATTGATTTATTTGTGTGTGGTAGTTTTGTTTTTGGTAATCCTATTTTTTTACACACATAATCAAAATCTTCTTGTAATGTTTCATATCTACCAATAAAATCTAAGTATGGTTGTTTATCTATATCATCACTAAACTTTCCTTGTAAAAATTCTATTTGTGATGGATAATGTATCCATTCACCATAATAGTTAGAAATATCTCTTATAGTTTCGTTTGTTCGATGTGTGTGTGGAGCCTTGAATCCATATTGTTGTATAAATAATTCTCTCATATTCTTAACCGCATATTCGTAATCGTGATAATACAAAAAATTTCTGTAGGTATATTGTGAATATAATCTATCTTTTGGTTCTCGTATAAAAGTAAAAACAAAATAATCTTTCCACATTTGTTCATCGAATCTATTATGATGTATTTTAAAACCAGAATAATCCTCTGGTTTAGGTGTTAGTGTATCCAAACCTACAATTTCATTTTCATTAGTTAGATTAATTAGTGTTTGACCAATTGACATACCAGCNCATTTAGGTATATGAATAAAAATAAATTTATGTTCGTGATTAATCATTATATATCCTATCATATAAATTTGTTTTTATATCATAATTATCTATTAAATTGATGTTGTGTTGTAATACATCTTTCATTTCAATATACATCTCTAATAATTCTTGGTTTGATTTTTTAGATAAATTTTTTACTAACCTTAAAATCGAATGAAACCTATCCCAACCATTTTCTATAGTATCATAACTTTCATCCCACCATCTATCAAAAGTTTTGAATCCTCTTTCTTTTATTCTCTCAAGTGATTTATATGGCCCGAATTGAATTATAGGATGTCCTTGATGTATAGGATTAAATGTACTACTATGTAGATGACAACAATTATCAACAAAAGGAAACGCACCCATTACAACACTTATAAAAGTATTTCTATAATGTATTGGTTGAAAAGGTAAATCAGCGTTAAAAAATCCCTCACCAAAACCAGCCTGTCCGTGATTTGTTTTATCTGTTTTATCAATATCAAATGGAATCTTTTCTATTAAAGAATTTACATTTGATGGTTTTAAATATTTTTTAAATCTTTCGTGTGGTGGGAATGCTACTTTACCAAATTGTGGAAAACTTATTTTAAAGTTTTTATATAAATTTTCATGTTCTACAAATAGCATAAATAAATCTCGTTCTGGTCTATTAGTTCTATTTACTTTTAAAAATGGTTTTATTTTTTTTAAATTTTTAGTTTTGTAATTTATCTCTGTATCTATATTTTTTATTTTTCTTAAAAACTTATGTGATAATAATCTTTTAACATCGTGTACATTCCACATAAAAGATATTATATTTATTGGTTCTTTAATTAAACCACTTGATAAAAAATATTTATGAGATTTTTCAGAATTTAAATCATTAGTTATAAATACAATTTGTTTAGCTGGTAGATTTAGTTTCTTGATACTTCCATATAAAGGTAATAACAAATGTCTTCCATCTATTCTATCACCCTCAAGTGTGTTATCAAACACCAATGTACAATTTTCTTTTCTTACCTCATCTAATATCTGTTTAGGTATTAAATCAATATGTTTAGCCCACAATTTTTGATTGTGATGTACATGCACAAAATAACTAAATTTAGATTTGAAATCAAAATCACTTCTTTCTAAGATATCTAAACCTAACTCATCTGGTAAACTTGAATGGCTGAATAATGGTCTACATATTTTGAAACCACGATTATCTAATTCATTTATCTCTGGTACATTTTTGTACACATCAATTATATCTCGTGATGGGTCATGCATACTAACTTGATTAAATCTATCTATTAAAGCTATCATATAAAACCTCACTTATATTAACACAACCCTCTTTTGTTGGATGACCATCTACATACTTTTTCTTCCACTCTCCGTCAAAATAAATTATTTTACTTTCATTCAACATATTATTTATATTATGTTTTTTCCAATTATTTTCTTGTTTTCTCACATCACCTACATTAAAAAAATCAACTATTCTATATTCAAAATTATTGTTTTCTAAAAAAGATTGTAAACCAACTAACTTACTCATAAAATTTACCCATTGGTTGTTGGTAATATTATCATCAAACCTTACTAAACTTTCATAATAATCTGAGAAACTTTCACATACTAATGAAAGGTTTTTAGACCACTCAAATTTATGCCAATCATCTCTATTCCATATATCAAGACTTGGATTAAGTTCATAAGGTGATGAAAGTCTTCTATGTTTAGCAATTTTATCTTCAAAATTAGTTTTCTTTGTTTCTCTTTTTTTTCCATTATGAGTTGAACTTGGGATATCAACAGGTGTTATATTAAGATTGTACTTACCATATTGTATTAAATATCGTGTGGGCCAAGTAGTACCAATTACAACCAATGTATCACTCGGGTCTAAATCAGATAAATGATTAATAGTGTTTAAATATATTGAACCAAATGATTGTCCATTTACGGCACAATTAATTAAATTTAAATCTAATTTTTCTGATAATAATTTTGGCCAGATTTCATCATCTTGTAATGTGTGTCCTGCTGTAAAACTACAACCATTTATGTATAGGTTTTTCATTTTATATAATCCCACTTATTTATAAAGTTTTTTATTTTTTCGTAAGTTACATCATCTGAATCTTTGATATCTAAAACATACGCACCTGTCTGTCTTGCACCCTCTTTACCTAAATCAGAATCCTCTAATATAATTGTTTCTTTTGTATTTACACCAGCCTTAATAATACATCTTAAATATATTTCGGATGCTGGTTTTGGATTCACAACATCTTGATTAGAATATACAAAATCTAAATGTTCTAAAAATCCTCTTCGAATTAATTGTAATTTCGCACTCTTTCTAATTGAGTTAGTTGCACAACATAAAATGTAACCATCATCATTTAGTTTTTTCAATACCTCAACTAATCTTGTATCTACTTCCAAATCACCAATCATTTGTAAAGTTATATTCTGTTTATCTTCCCAAATCTTTTCGTGTAACTCATATGGTAATCCTTTATTCTTTGATAAAAGATTTAACTTTGTAATTGATGTATTACCATCATAAGTAGAAATATGTTCCTCTCGATTGATAACATATTTTTTATCTATATTAGAAAGTGCTGTATTAAGTGCCTGATAGTGTATTTCTTTTGCATCAACCAATACACCATCTAAATCAAATATTATTAATTTAATCATAACTTATCCTTTAAATCTTTGTAAAGTATTCTTGCCCATTTTAAATGTGCTGATTCACTCGGATGATAACCATCCCAAAATAATTCTTTATCAAGTATATCTCTAAATGTTTGTTTTTTATGATGTCTGGCAACAAAAGTGTTGAAGTTTTCGTTATGAAACATTCCCTTTTCTTTTGTTTCATAAAACGCATCAAAAAATAAATGTCGTACACCTTTACCTTTTAAAAAATGATGTAGTAATAAATTTTGTTCTATATACCTTTGTGTATATTCTTGTTCATTCCAAAAATATCTAAAATATATTTTTTTAAATTTATCAATTTCATCTTTTTCATCAAGTTCATCATACTCATTTGGATATAATGTTCTCCACTCATCATCATAAAAAAAATCTTTTCTTTCTGGTGATGACCACCCAATTATTACAAACAACTCTTCAGGTTTGTATTGAGTTAGTAATCTTAAAATATTTGGTAGAACTCTTCTTACAATACCATCATTTGATGAACCAGCAATAGCACGATTTAAAGTTTTGATACCTAATAGTTTACCGAGTTTATCTGGCCAAACTCTTGGTAATCTATATTGAGCATTATCAGGATGATGAACTTCAGCTAAATTATCACCAAATAATTTTGGGTCTACAATATCACCTGCAGTCCAACTATCTCCATCACAATATAACACTTTAGTTTTCATAAAAGTAACTATCCTTTGTAAACAATTGTTTATAAATATATTCAGACCAAGCAATGTGCATATTTTCATTTGGATGATTATTATGATATCTATCTTTCCATGTCGCACCTACTTGGTCACAAAACTTTTTAAATGATACTTGTATAAAATGTTTATTAAAAATACTTTTAAATTCATTAAATACTAATTCATCCATAATTCCATGTACAAGTTTAAGTTCATCAATAAAACCAATTGATAATTCATCTGGTAATCCTCTTCTTTTATTAATAAAGTATTTATTATACAAACTACCATTAAAGTCTTCACCTGAACTTTCGTAAAAAGCATTGAAAAAATAATGTTTAATATTTAAGTTATTTAAATAATTATGTAACAATAAATTCTGTTCTATATATCTATTCGAAAATTCTTCTATGTTCCATAATCTTCTTAAATAAATTTTATAAAATGTATCTATATCTGAATTTAATTGTTTTTGATGTAATTCAGCTGGATACAATGTTTCCCATACCGCCACCTTTCCAATATGGTCTTCAGGTTTACCCTCTTCGTGGTCAACTTCAGTAAAAAAATCTTTTCTTTCTGGTGATGACCAACCAATAATAATTAATATATCTTCTGGTTTATTTTCTTTTAATAATTTAGGAATGCTTTCTAAAGTTCTTCTTACAATACCATCATTAGAACTACCAGCAACTGAATTATTAATCACATCTATATTAGCTAGTTTTCCTAATTTATGTGGCCATACTCTTGGTAACCTATATGAATCATTATCTTCATGGTTTATAAAAAACTCTCCTTGTTTTTCTAACTCAGGATTTAAAATATCACCAGCTGTCCAACTATCACCATCACAATATATAATTTTATAACTCATCTAATTTCCACTCCGAAACACAAAGTTTAGTACGCTTACTATAATAATCTAAATAGTTTTTAGAAATATATGGTATTTTTTTATCACATATTTTACTTACTTTTAAAATATGTTCCTTATCAATCCCATCAAAACAAGATGCTAAATATTTTTTATCATATTCATAATCTTCATAATAAATTTTTGGTAAATTTAATTCTTTTTGTATTTTTTGAATAAAGTATATATCCATTATAAAATTTTTTATTCTTTCATTAATGTCTCTTATAAAAAGTTTACCAATAGTTTTATTATGAAAGTGTAACATAGTATCCTTATCCCATTTAGATTCTTCATTTTCATATAGACCCTCTTCAATAAATTTTTCCCATAACTCATAAGATAATAAACAATTAACTTTATTCTTTCTTTCGAGTACAACTATTTGATACTCATCATTTAATTTATTAAACAATCCATTTTGATAAAATTTTGTTATTGATAGTGGGTTATTTAACAAGATAATAGAATACTTATCAGCAGATTTTAACAAGTTATTAAACTCATCAACATCCTCTCCTTTCCACTCTGAAAAGTTAGTGGTATTCTTTTCACCTATACCCAACCAAAGTGTTGAAAGTAATTGTGTACCACCTGAACGATAGTGTGATAATATTATTGTTCCCTTTTTATTTGGATTGTAAAGCATCTCTATAATAACCTATATTATCTGAACAAACTCCAGCTATATTTTTTGGTAAATCTAAATAATCAGATGGCATAACACTAATACTTTTATCAGTCATTTTGGTATTTGATAATGACCAAAAATAACCTTTTGATGTTAACGCCACCTCATCTTTATCATGTGAGAAACAATGTATTTTTTCATCATCAATCATATGATAAAATGCATCTATGTTTTTTGCATGACACCACAACTTTCTATTTTGTAAAAATTCTCTCTTTACTTCATATTGTGGTTTATCATGACCTAACCAAAACTTATTTTTTTTCCACCAAACATCAATCTCAACATCAAATCCTTTTTCAAGTGCCTCTACAATATATAATGGTTCGTTTTCCCTTTGTGGATTTATACCTTTTAAATTACCTCTATGTGATATTAATATCATTTAAATACATCCATATTTTTCATTAAAAAATTACAATGACCTGATAAGTCCCATATTTTATATATACTTTGATTTTTCATATTGAAATAAAAAACTAAATCACTTAATTGATTTTCATCTTGTAGTTTATCAAATGATTTTTTATTTGAGAATATAAATTGTTTTATTTCATCATTGGTGTGTTCTATATTTTCAATCAATCCAACATTATGTAAAGTGTAATCACCAAAAAAGTAATGTGTATCATCAACTTGTTTAAAATAATTACCACATCCAAAATTATATGGTGTACCACTATAGTTCACAAGTTCACCCTCATACTCTGAACTAAATGATTTTAATTCATTACCCTCTGAGTAAACATCTAATTGTATAGATTTACTTTCGGAATCGTGTCTTATAATACAAAACCAAATATTTGTAAGGTGATACTTTGGAAAATCATCAAACAAAGATATTGTAGCAAAATGAAATTTATTTTCACCATCTACTTTTGTCCAATACTCAAAGTTTATTGAATTTGATTTTTCTGAATAACATAACCCATAGTGCATACCTGGTCTCATTATAATACTACAAGGTTTTTCATTGTTTAACAAAGTTTCTGCATTCCAACTTACAAACAAAGTGTAATCACCTTGCATTGATTGACTTGGTGGTCTTGTTGTTAAATCGTACCTTTGGGTTGGTAATATATAATAAGGTTCAGTTTCTCTAATTCTTAACATAATGATTTACATAAACTCCATAGAAATCTTCAAACTCAGGAAAAGTTTTTACAAAATCTGTTCCTCTTCGTCTGTCGTGTTCAGAAAAAAATCTATAAAAGTTTCTACGATGTTCATCCATATCTCTTTCATTTCTTGATAGCATGCCAATCGTAAATTCTTTTTAATTTTTGTACTTCAATATCCGAGTACCCAATTAACCTTGTTTCAAAATTTGGGGTCGCCATAAACTCCGTTAATTGGGTTTGTTTGTAGATTAAATCCGCAAACGAATTCGGTAGTACCTGTACTGATTGATGGGCTGGATATCTTAGATAACTTGAATCTAAAAATACCGCAGAGTTCCAATATCTTTGACTGGAACCATAAGTCTTTTTTAAATTATAAACTTCATAAATTAATTTATCATAAGTAGGTAGTGATAAAGCGTTATAAGTAGACATAATAGTCAAATTAACTCTTGGACATTGTTCTAATATCTTATTACAATTATCCCAAAATTTATTAAAATTCAAACCATTACGAATATATTCTGCCTGTTCACCCCAAGCATCAACTGATGTAAAAATAATAAATTCTTTTACTCTGTTTTCATCTTCAATTCTTTTTATTTTTTCGATAAAGTTATCTATTAATTGGTCTGGTGCACCTAAATTACTATTAACAGCAAATTGTAAATTATCATTTGGATTTTTTTCTTCAATTATATAATCTAATACTTTCCAAGTATCTCTTGATAAAAGTGGTTCACCACCCGTAATTCTAAAAGTATGTAAATCATGATACAGATTTGGCCACCATTTCCAAAATGCTTCAACATAGGGATTAGGGTCTCGTTTTGGTATTGGAACTTTATCTTCAGCTACTAATCCTCGTGGGTCATTAAATCCATCACTTGTTGGATATCCACCATATTTTTCAGTTTCCTCCATCCAAGTAGTAGAATATGCCGGTCCACAATAACTACATTTGAAATTACAAGCATTTGAGAACGCAACCTCTACATATCGTGGATTATAATCTGCTCTCCAATCTAATGCTTTAATTTCATCAAAATGTGGTAAACTCCAATATTCACCTGATTTAAAAACTCTATCTGAAAATCTATCTGAATTATCTTCTACATTCCAACAATACTCACATTCCGATGGTCTACCACCTTGTAACATTTCTTTTCTTCTTTTCTTTTTATAGTTTGTGTTATGAAGTGCCGATGGATTTCTTTTAATCTCTTGTAGATTAATTTTGTGCGTTTTCGGGTGGTGACAGGAATGGTTATGCCCTGTCTGTAATTGTAGTGTTACCTGTGTCCATTTTGCTAAACACATTCCACACCCTACACTATCTAATTTATCTTTTGTCGCCTGAAATACAGGATTTTCTGCTACTTGGTCATCATATCCACTCATTAAAACCTCACATTAATTAACTTATGTCTATTATAAATATCATCTTGTACAGATTCTATTTCATATTTCATTTGGTGTAAACCATATTCATCTTTATCAACATCAATCTCACCCTTTTGCATATGTTTTCTATATATCAATTCATTTCTCGCAGTTGCTTTTATATCACCTTGAAAAGAACCATCTACAATTCCCTCATCTTCGTGTGGCATACATTCCATTGTACCAAATCTTCTATCTGGTACTAAAGTATTTACTATTTCACCTATATCAGATTTAGTTACTCTACCCTCGTACAAAAATAATCTACCATGATTTTCATTTCCACTTAAATCTAAAATTTTATTACCTTTATATGATTTATCAATATCATAATGTAACACTAATTTTCTATGTTGATTATAAATTTTTATTTCTGCAAGTTCACCTTTAAAAAAATTCCTTATATTACCCCAAGAGTTTGGTGCATTTCTACCAATATAAAAAGGTTTAGGTGGATATTTTTTTAACCTATCATCAAAACTTAATCTACTCTGTTGAATACCATAAGTTTTATCGTACACAACATTATTAATTGAAAGTTCTCTCCACTTCTCTCTATGATTTACTTCCAACCTTACTTTTGTCCACAAATCAGAATATCTTTTCACCCAATTATACATATGTTCATTTTTCCAAGTCCATAAACTTGAAGACCATGCTCTCGCATTATTATATGAAACATCAAAATCCCACCCTTGTTTACACAATAGTGGATATTTTATATATTTAGAATTATCATTACCTATTAAATATTCTTCCTCATCAGTTTTAACCACCCCTTTAACAAGTGCTTCAACTATAAAAGATTTTTCAGGTATATCATTCAAAGTTATACTTGGTGGTATTTCTATGTATGTAGTTGCACCATCAAATTCAATTACTTTTTTATGACCAGGTCCTTTTATGGTTTCTGGTTCGTAATAACCTTTCAAATAACATCTCCAAAACAAATCATCATCTTCCATACCCCAACCCCAATAATTAGTATGATAACCATTTACTTTTTCAAATTGTTCAATTGTAAATAATACAACACCACCAAAGTATTCTACATCTCTTAAAGTGTAATCCCATTGTGATAGATAAGCGGCAATTTGTTTTGGTGTTTCACCAGGATAAGAATAATCTACATCTTCTGTAGGTAACATATCTACATCGTGAAACGCCACATAATCACACCCATCTTCTTTAGCTGCTAAAAATGCTACATTTTTTGTACCACTTCGATTAAATTTTTTATCATCTACTTGATGACCTATGTATATTCGAAAATCAATTCCTCTTTCATCAAAAAATTTTTCTAAATAAGGGACTAATGTATCTAAATGTTTTTTTCTTACACCATCACCAACATCACGATATGGAATACAAATACCTAATTTCAAAGTGTAACCTTTAAATGAGTATATTCTCTTCTTGTTTTCTCATCTATTTGTTCGAAGTGTAAAGAACTCAAACCATCTGTACCAAGGTTTGTTTCATTACTTATAACCTGATTATAAAATCTGATTTGATTCAATCGTGTTGAATCTGTCTTCCATTTCCCACCACCATAACCTTGTGGTTGATGTCTTTGTAATTCAAAACTTCCTTGTCTTCTATAAGGTATCACAACTCTTTTGTTTTCCATTTCTAATTCTGACCTTGGGATACAATTTTGAGTTTTGGCGTAAGAACGAGGTTCTGTAGGATTAGCCAAATCTATAACTTTTCCGTGAGTAAAATCATACTCGTGGTCTAAGATTGTGTTTTTCATATCATAATATATAGATAAGAAATCTGCTGAACTATATTGACCTTGAGATGCTAGATAATTTATACCATAATTATTATGTATTTCTTGTATTTCATTACCTGCTAAACAAGTGTTCCAATAACAGAAATCTTTAATTAATCCACGATAACTTTTTATATCAGAACTTCTTTTTGGTGCACCTGTACCTAAATAAAAGAATTGTGGTTTAGAATCGAATACCTTTCTTTTAATATTTTTCTTACCTACCAACCTACCCTCTTGGTACATTCTAAGAACCCTAGCACCTCTATCATAAGTGATGGTAATTCTCGTTAGTTTCGCAGGTGAGTGGTCTGAAGTGATTGAATAACATTCTTTCTCTACATCCCACATTTCGAATTTATATCTATTAAAAGAATTATAACTGATTGCAGTATCCCAACCTGGTATACTGAATACACAATATTCATCGTGTGTTTTATTGTAATCAGGTATTATCTCATCTGGTTTGAATGTACAATGTAGTGTAAAATCATCTTCTAAACTTATTGTATTCAAACAACTTATATAAGATTCCTCTCCGTGTAAATATAAACCAGCATTGAATTCTTTTTCACTTTCATATATTTCAAAATCAGTACCAATGCCTTGTTCGGTTAGGCGTAGAAGTAAATCATCATCTTCAAATCCCCAACCCCAATATTCATTTGAGTAACCATTTATTTTTTTGAATGCATCGATAGGAAACATTGTTACTCCACCAAAGTAGGTATCAAAAACTTCTTGTTTACCACCTTTAAACATAGTAGATAAATGTAAAGGAACATCCGATGGTGAATAATCTACACGCAATGGTAACATATCAACATCGTGAAATACTACATAATCACATCGTTTTTTAAGTGCTTCAAGAAATCCTATATTGAGTAATTTACCACGATTAAATGGTAATGAATCGGATTGTTCCACAACAATTAATTGAAAAGAAATATTTTTTTCTTTTAAGTAATCTGTGATGTGGTCTTTGAACTTACGAAGATGAGTTGGTCGCCCACGATATGGTACGATAACTCCAAGCTTCATTACTTCTTCTCTTCTTCGTTACCTACATATTTTTCGTGGAATCGATACATATACCATTGTAATCTTTCACTCCACTCTGCTTTATCGATGTCTTCGAACCAGATTGTAAGAGCATCAAGTACATTAGCAATCTTTTCAAGTGCTTTTACTTTTCTCTCTTCTAATATTATTTGTTCATTTGTTTTTGCATTACTTGCCATATAATAACCTCATGAGTTTGTTTGATTGTTATAACTATATATAAATATAATTACAAATCAGAAATATTCAATATTTTTTCACGAAGTGAGTTCCATTTTCTATAATGATTATAATTTGGTTTATCAATTCGTTCAAACATAAATTCTCTATTGTTTAAATCTAATTTGTAATCTAAGTATTCTATTGCAGATAACATCTTTGCATATTCTTGTGCGAAAGATTCGTTTGCAGTAGATTTACTAACTTCTTTTAATCTTTGTAATACTGAGTAATCCCATTTAAAATGGTGTACTTGTGTAAAGTTCTTTTCGACTGGATATCTTAATGGATGTGATTTACCCCACGATGTACTTCCATCATCAAATTGTATAAAGTGTTGACCTGGTACAACATTATGTTTACCTTTCAACAATGTAACTTTGTTTGCTTCTGCTCTACTTAATGGATATCTAAAGAATCCAGCGTTTGGCATTTCTTCCCATACATTACAATCCTCTGTTATTTTGGAAAACTCTCCATTTTCACCGATTCTATCAAGAAATCCACCTGTAACAAACTCCCATCCATTATCCTCACATTCATCTATAATCTGATATGTTGGTTTAGAGTATAATTGTAATTCATCATCATCGGATACTATCCACCACTCATCTGGTTTTAATGATGTGGTTTCATTATATAATTCCGTTACCCTTTCCCAATTAAATGCTTCCTCTATCGCAATCTTATGTGGTTTTAGATTAAACTTTTCTAATATCTGTTTTCCCTCTTCTATGACAGGGTCATCTTTATGGTGTGCGTAAAGAACTACGAAAATTTCCTTGACATTGTATTGATAATGTCGTAACATATGATGTAACATTGTTGTATTATGTCCACAGACGGTAACTAAATTTTCTCTTGGTTTCATATAACTCCTTGTAATGTATGTAGAGAATTTGTTTCCTCTAACATTTGTTTCCATATTTTTTTAAATTCAGAATAATTTGGGTGTGTTTCTTTCCAAACTGCTTTCTGTTCAAATTCTTTGTTTGTTAAATTACCCCAATTTAAAACTTTATAATATTGTACCTTTACTTTTTTATTAGATAGTTTTTCTTTTAATTCATGTAATTTTAAAATCTCTTCGTAGTTATCATTCTGTACTACAAAACTAAAAATAACATAATCAATTGTATCAATAGTATTTATGAATTCTAAGTTCTTCATTAATAAATCCCAATCACCACCTCTTCGTGTAATGTTATATGTTTCTTTGGTTGCAGCATCTATTGAGATTTCCATTGTTTTTATGAATGGTTGAGCACCTTTCATACTATCCCACATTTTTGGTGTGAATGAATTTGCATTAGTATGTAAATGTATGTGTCCAACATTTGGATATTTCTTAGTATCAAACTCTTGTAAAAAACTTCTAAAAAATGGACTTTGTAATGGGTCACCTGTTCCACTTATGTACAATCTATACGCATCCTTTATAACTTCTTCTGTAACTATTTTGTGAATCTTCTCCATATTTTTCCAATTAGGTGAATTTGGTGAATCCATAATTAATTCATTTCTACAAGTAGGACATGATAATGCACAACTTCTATCATAATTAAACGCAACCACTAATGGTCCTGTTTTAGCTTCTTGTTGAAATTTTCTCCACAATACACCTAAATCATCTTTTTCAAATACAGGTAATTCTGAGTCAAGGTTTTCTGATAATAATTGTGAACAATTTGATTTGATACAATTCTCAAAAGTAGAATCAATCATACTTTGGCGATATTCTTTCGCAATTTTTCCGTTCCAAACTTCTTCCCAAGATTGTTCTAATATATTACCTAATGGTTTTTTTATCCAACCAGGACAACAATTATAAACTAAACCATTTCCATGTATTTCTGTAAACGCCCATGGTTGCCTACACCAACGATTTGATATATCAATCACTTTTTCCTCACAATCGTCAGTCCTGTTGAACTTGGTTTATCTTTTCTTATTCCGTGATTAAAAAAATTAATCACTTCAAATTTTTCTTTATCTATTGTCTTTACAAAATCACTTGGACCTTTAGTATCATCACCCTTATGACCTTCTAATTCTACAAAATTATCCATATAACTTTCATCTGTATCGTGTATTGTTATAATACCATTATCATTCATTATCTTTGAGTATAAATCAAAATCTTCTTTTACACCATCATAAGTATGATTGGCATCTATATGTAAGAAGTCTATCTTTATGTCTTGTTTTACAAAATAATCATAATAAGCTTTTTTTGTAGTTTTTTTTATAAATTTAGGATGAAATGTAGTACGAAAAAAACTATCTTCTTTATCCCAATCCACTTCACCATTAACACCATTACAGGCATCAACTATATAAGTGGAACCATTTTCACCCCACTCCATACTAATCTCTTCATAAAAACCCTCAAGAGATAAATCATATCTAGCTTGTGTCATTATTCTTGGAATGAATCCACCACCACTACCTAAACAAACTAATGTTTTTAATTTAAAAAAATTTATTAAAGTGTAAATAATTAAACCATCACCGATGTGTTTTTTAGTGGCACCATGAGACCATCTGTATTTTACATCTTCACCTAAATTTGTAGTGATAAATTCTTCTATATATTCATAATTTAAAATTGAATCTTTCATAAAACCTATTCAAAAGGGTCATCGTTACTTCCTTTGTTATGTACTAAAAATGTTTTACCAAAATATACATCCAATGGTTCAACATCTAATTGTACTACTTCAAACCCATCTTCATCTTTCACATTTTCTATTTGTGTTATTAAAACCTCATTACCATTCTTATCCATCAAATGACCACCAACTAAAAAATTAGGTGCTAAGTTCCACATCCAAGTATTTTCACCAACTGGTTTATACAACATTTCGTGGTCACCTGTAATCTTTTCTTCACCATTATTAATATTCCAATAATTAGTTACAAAATCATAATTAATATCTTGAACACTGGCTGAATGTTGTGTAAAAGTTTCTGTTTTTTCATCAGGAAATTTACACTTTCTCCAATTCTCTTCATCCTCATCTAACTGACCTGGCATATTCATAGATAATATCCAATCACCCACTTGTATATCTTCAACTTTTTTAGTAGTTCCATCGGCCATCTCTATTGGTGTTCCCTCTAATAAACAACTTGGATTACTACCACCATATGAATCAATAATAACGATTGCTTTTGTTCTAGCAGAATTATAATTTGTGGCGTGGTCATTATATCCATCACTCTGTCCATCTTCTTTGAATGTAACTGATAATGTTCTATTTAAATTATTAGTTCCCGCAGGAAAGAAATCACTATCATCACCCGTACCAGTATTTGCGTTTGATATAGCGGCGGCCGCAACTGAACCAGTCGCACCATTATTAGTTATGGTGGCACCACTCGCATTTATTCCCCAAGTAAAATTACCAGGAACTTTAGCTATCTTTATATCGAACCTTTCAGAAGTTTTACCTGAAAATGAACATAAATAATCCTCTGAAGTTTGTTCCCATAAGTAAGTAAATCCTGTTAATCCATCTACAGAACTGATTGAGAAATCAGAAAATTTTACATCTGAACCACCACCAGCAATTGCCAACATTGATGATTCTGATGTATAATCATCAATCGAGGAACTTACTGCTCGTTTTAGTTTTCCTAATGATAAGTTTTGGTTTGCGTTAGTACTCATATGTATAAATATCAATCGTTAAATATTCTTAACATATTATCTACCCATTGTTGTTTGTTACCAAATTGTTCATTTAAATATTCTCTGAATGGAAATACATAATCTCTTCTTTCATCTAATCCCATTTTACATATTCTTTCATATTGTGAACGAAATTCTTTTACTGAACTAGCTCTAAATGGATAATCATATTTTGGTAACCAATCTTGTGCTATAATTGGAATCTTTCCATAATCTAATGCCTGAAATATCGAGTATCCAAATGGCTCATAAATATGTGCAGAATGTGATATTCCCCAATCTCTTTTCATAAATTTATCTAAAAATGGGGGATTGTAAAAATAGGTTTTCCATTTTGATGTATCAAGATTTAATTGAGTTTTCCACCATTTCATACCTGTTCTACCTGTAAACAATATAGAATCAAGGCCTTCCATAAAATGTGGACATTTTCTTGTTTCCATTCTGGCAGTATATCCTATAATATTGGAATCACTTACATCAAGATTATTTTTAAATTCATAAAAGTTTGGGATATGTTCTACAGGATGTTTTAATTTTTTTTCACCAACACCAATCCAAATAGGATGTTTGGCTACTTCACATAATTTATCTTCCCAACTTTCTTCACAATATGTGTGATAACTTTTATCTAATCCTAATACCATAGTGGATTTCATAATATCTTGTACAGAGACATGAATAAAGTTACTATGGATTTTATCTATATTATCCACAATATATTTATGTGGTGAATAGTATCCATGTAAAATATGTATTCTTCTAGCACCACTAAGTAAATCTTGAAACTTTTGTTTATCCTCACCTTGCCAATGATGTTCTAATTCTTTTTTAAAAATATCCATATAGGTTTTTTTAATTTTTTTATGAACTATCCTACCTTGATTACCACCTCTACCAGCATTTACACTTTTTTCAAATTGTATTCTCTTTTCGTGTTGTACTTCTGTAGCTGTTTTTCCTTTTGGTTTTGTTCTATGAATTAATAATTTTGGTTTTACTTTTAGTTTAGGTACTATATTTTCAATCCAATGATTTACCCAAACATCTGCTCCACCACCTACTAAACTTCCACCACCTGTAGAATAATATACATCATATATTTCTTTACTCATTAATCACCTTTTCCATTATGTACTATAAATTTATTATTACCAATTTTTATTATACCTGTATCAACATTTTCAGCGTTAAATACTGCAAATTGTTCCTCTTCGATTACATTTTCAATACTTTTTATACCAACATATGTTCTATCGGCTGTTACAAACTTATCATCCGTAGTAATATCTTTCGCTCTTTTAAATCGGACATGATGAGTATTAATATATTCAGCACCACTTCCTGACATTGTATAAACTAAAAAAGGATGTGATTCAGTAACTTCTAAAACACTATCATGTTCATCAGTAAATTTTAAGTGGTCATAAAAATAATCTATTTTATTAGAAACTATTGTGGAATGAGTCAAGTACATTGGATTAAACTTATCATTAACATGGCCGTACCACATTTCATATTCACCAAATTTATCACCATCAGGTAAATCATCAAAATTCACACTCTTAATTTCATCATTTATAGCAATATTTTCTATCAGTTTCCAACTACCATCCGCCATCAACACTTCAGTACCCAACGCCAAACAACCCGCACCAGGTCCACCTGCACCACCAGTACCAGAATCATTTCCACTTTCTATGATTTGTAATGTTTTAGATACCAAAGTATCATAATTTTCTGAATCAACATTATATAAATCAGCACATCTGAATTGAGCCTGAAATGTATCATTNCCATCATCAGCACCATCATCAGGTGCACTATAACTTGATGTGTAATTACCCGTCAAATCCATATTGATATCAGAATCATCCGCACCATAACCAGAAGTATTTTCAACCCAAGTCCAATAACTACCTTTACCACCAATTGTTTCTTTTGAATAACCACTCGCAGTCCAAAAGTTACCACAATTTCTTACTCTCGCCCAAATATTACCAGTACTTCCCTCTTGTAGAAACGCGGCACCTGTTGTACCTGTAACTCCACCAGCAGCATCGACTGTAGGACTTTCCATTTTATCAAATCCCCAATGTCCTAATCCTATACCACTACCAGTACTATGTAATGGTGTGCTTTCATCTGTACCACAAAATCTTTTCACTACATCACCAAGACTAACATTACCACTACCAGTAGTAGCTGCCGCGGATGCAGAATACCCAAGTGCAACCATCAAATTTTGTATAGTTAGATTAGAGCCTGTTGGTTCTAACGCCATTATGTATCCTCTGTTAGTTTTTTAACTAAATCTTTTAATTCATCTATTTGTTTTTGTTGTTCTTGAACCGCACCTACTAAAACAGGTACAATTTTTTCATATTGTACACCCATCCAAGTAGAATCTTCATAATCTATATTACCTATAACATCTGGTAAAATTGGTTTTAACTCTTGTGCGATAAATCCTAAATCATAACCTTTATTAGTATATGCCTTTTCTTTACCCCATCCCATTTGAGAACCACTATCATTCCATCTAAATCTAACAGGATTCATCTGTTCAACAAGATGTAAACTTTGACTTAATGGTGTTATATCTTCTTTCAATCTTTCATCGGATGAAACATATGCCACAACATTTCCACTTGCACCTAAATCACCTTTAACATACATTTGATAATCATCTTGTTCAAAGAGACTTGCAGTACCTACTGTCAATCTATTAGCAACACCAAGACTACCTTGAGTACCTAATCGGTCTTTAAACATTTGTAAATTACCAACAATCTTGTTTTGTGCCCCTAATCTTGTAGAAGTAAACTCACCCGCATAGGATTGAAATCCTTTTCCGTGTACCGCGAGTTTAGATATATAACCAACTGCTCCGACGGTATTGGTAGATGGTGAATCACCACCGATTCTTAATGATGCATCTACTATAGTACCAATTTCTTCATAAAAAGTTACTGATAATCTGGCATAAAAGAATTGTTTAGTAATAAGAGCTCTAATAGTACTCAAACTATAATCAGTACCATCAATACTATAAGTTATAAATGTAGAATTGAAGTTTGTACTGAATACTCTTGTAGCACCTGATTTTGTATTGGCATCATTTTCAAATACTTCAAGTCTAAATCCAGCTCGGACTGTACTTCCAGAACCACCTACTTTTGTAAATTCAATATTTTGTCCAGCGAGTGTTACAATTGCGGCACCAATATCTGTATTATTAAGGTTAAATAATTTACCATCAATATTAGCATTGTCTGCTACATATCCAGTAGTAGATAGAACAGCTTTATCACCNACTGATGGTTCGTGTGTGACAGTGCTTGTTTGACTGGTAGCATTTAAAATAGTTTGTGTATCTACATTATTTGTATAATCTCCTTGTTCATCATAATAAGAACCAGTAGATGAAATTCTTAATGTAACTGGTATTCCAGCACCTATATTTAGGGCGGGTCTTTCCATAGTTAAACCTGGATTATTTTCTTGGAAGTTACTTCGTAGTTTTAATTTAAATGATGAATTCGTACCAAACATTTGTAATGTATCTTGAGATATTTGAATATGACCAGTACCACTTGTTCCTGTACTGATACCATCTGTACCAACATAAACACCTGTATTAGTATTTGTTAACGAGGTTTTACCATTTGCAATAAATGTATCATTAATTGTAAATCCACTTGCACCATTACCAATAAATCCACTTGTGGCTGTAATTGCACCAGTTAAATCTAAATCTCCATCATCATCTAATGTCAATCTTGTTACATCAGCACCAGTCGTTTTTCTATTTTTTATTGTAAGATTTCCACTCGAATCTACTTCTAACCTACTTCCTTTCGAACCACCTGCAGGTATTGCACCTATTCTCATCGTTGTACCAAAGTGTGAAACACCAGTACCAGGGTCTGATACACTACCATCATTAAATACTGTCATACCAGCCGAAGACATTACAGTCTTTGTATTTACATCATCTCCGTAGGCGATAAACCCATCATCAATTGCTTCTGCTTTCTTCACATTATTGGTATAAATCTCTAAACCATCTGCAGTAACCTCTACCCTATCATTCGTACTTGCACCAAATATAGTAGATTTGGTAGAAGTAAATGTAGAACCAGTTACATCATTATCAACTAAAGTTAATCCACCTGAGTTTAATAATGCATATGTGGTAGAACCATCCCCAAATAATTTAGCACCATTCGTATCAAAGGTTGCCCTCGTGGTGTTTGTACCACCTACATCATTAATAAAATCAATAGAAGTTGCACTAAAGTTAACAAATGAAGAATCATCAGCATCTTTACCTAATCGTAAAGTACTATCTGTAAAGTTAGCCACACTTACATTATTACGATTTATATCAATACCACTTGAATCAATCTCCACCCAATCACCTGATGAACCAGTTATTCCTACATAAACAGTCCCACCATTGATATGTGCATCACTTCCAAAGTGTGCCCTCAATGCCGTACCATCCATAATTTTCAAACCACTACTATCAATAGTACTATGTTCACTTGCCAATGTACCTAATCTTAATGAACTATCAAGGAATTGGGCTACACTTACATTATTACGATTTATATCAATTCCACTTGAATCTACTTCTACCCAATCTCCACTTGAACCAGTTACACCAACATATACCACACCACCATTAATATGTGCGTTACTTCCAAAGTGTGCTCGTAATGATGTACCATCCATTATTTTTAAACCACTAGCATCGATAGTACTATGTTCACTTGCCAATGTACCTAATCTCAATGAACTATCAAGAAATTGAGCTACACTAACATTGTTTCTATTAATATCGATTCCACTCGAGTCAATCTCTACCCAATCACCACTTGAACCTGTAACACCAACATATATCTGCCCATCATTTAAATGAATATCACTTCCGAAGTGTGCCTTCATTGTAGTTCCATCCATTACTTTCATACCTGAAGTATTGACTGTGACATGCTCGTTTGCTAATTGACCTATTCTCATAGCTGAGTCTGTGAACTGACCTACACTTACATTGTTTCTATTTATATCAATAGATGTTGAATCAATCTCCAACCAATCAGAACCAGTTACACCAACATATATCTGTCCATCATTTAAGTGTATGTTACTACCAAAATGTGCTTTCAGAGTAGTTCCATCCATTACTTTCATACCTGAAGTATTAATTGTAATATGCTCATTCGCTAATTGACCTATTCTCATAGCTGAATCTGTAAACTGACCTACACTTACATTGTTTCTGTTGATATCAATTCCATTTGAATCGATTTCTAACCAATCACCACTTGAACCTGTAACCCCTACATAAACATTTCCACCATTTATATGAGCATCGGCCCCAAACATAGCTCTCATCGATGTACCATCCATAACTTTCAAACCAGCACTTGTTATTGTAGTATGGTCGGTATTCGTTGCTCCAATTCTTGTTGAAGTACCAAATGTAGCCACATCTGTGGAATCTTCNAANACAGTCAAACCAGATGAGTTAACTTGTGCATATGTGTTTACATCATCTCCATATGCAATAAATCCTGTATCTTTTGCTTCTGCTTTCTTTACATTCGCGGTGTATATTTCTAAACCATCCGCATTTACAACAACTCTATCATTTGAACTTGCACCGAATAGTGTGGTTGATGTTGCGGTGATTAATGAACCTGTTACATTATTACCAACTATAGTAATACCAGCCCCACCAACTTCTACAAAAGTGTTAGAATTTTCACCATCAAATATTTTTGATGTTGCCCCATAAGTTGCTAATGTTTTATTAGCCGCGGCATTTAGTAAACTCATACCAGCCGAGTTCAACACAACTTGTGTTTGCATTGAAGATGAACCCTCTTGTAATCCGAGTATTTCACCACTAACCGAACCACTTAATTCGTTACTTGAACCACTAATTGTTGATGCATCTACTCCTGCCAAATCACCACTAATAATATTAATTGTACCAGCAACAGTCAAAGTACTTCCATCGTACTTTAAATGATTACTACTTGAATCTCCAAGTAACATCTTACCAGTACCATCTACATAAAAACCATCTCCACTATCATGTGCGGTTGGAAGTGTTGTACCTAATGCAATTACTGGTGTACTTGCACTTGATTCCATTTTAATTTTATTTGTACCTGTGGTTAAGATACTCAAATCACTTGCTTTTATTCCAAGTTTACCATTATCAAATTTTACATACTCGTTTGCGGCGGCCTTGGCAATAAAATCTCCATCACCCTCGGCGTAAAATCCTTTGTTACTTCCACCTGTATCTGTTACACTTGAGACAGTTCCTATCTGTAAACTACCATTCGTACTTGAACCCTCAATGATAATTTTACCATTTGCGAATGAAGCTGATTTCTCTCCACTTGATAATTGTAAATCTCCACTATTTGCATCCAATGAGAATGCAGTAGATGTTATATCTATATCGTCTGATTTAATTTGTAATGAACCACCATCAACAATCATAAAGTTATTGGCATCTCCGAATACTCTGAAGTGTCCACCACCATCCATAAATACACCAGCACCACTTGTATCACTATCACTTGTAATTGTACCTAAAGATATTTTGTTATTAGATGATGTGGATGAATCTCTACCAGATATTGATAATCCTGCGGTTGCGATTTCTAATGATGTGGTTTTTAAATCAAAAGCTGGTGTTGCACCTGCATCAAATTTAAAGTAATTACTACCATCTTTGTATAAATGTAATTCTGGATTACCACCATCATTGGCGATAAGTATTCCCTCTTGTGATGGATTAGCAATTGTAGGTGAACCGATTTGTAAGAATGAATCTGAAGTATCAGATTGTAAAATCATTTGTGGTGAAGNTTTTGCACCAAATTTAATTGAAGATGGGCTACCACCTACCATCTCGATACCAGCATTTGAGTTAGTATCGTAACCTAAACTCATAGATGGTGATGTTGATGGAACTCCTGCTTGTAATTGATAATCATCCGCATCTATTTTTATTTGACCTGTACTAATATCAACATTCGAAGCAGTTACTTCAATATCACTACTTGCAATTTGTAATTGATTAGTACTTGTATCAAATTTAATAAACTCGGTAGCATCTCCAACTGCAAATTGTATAGCTCCGTTTGTATTCGCCATAAATATACCAGCAGTATTATCTGAGAATGAATCTTTACCAGTTCTAATTGTTCCAGCATTTGATGAACCTGTAATTTCAATTGCTTTTGTTCTATCTTGTCCAACTCGTAAGAAAGAAGTATTGGCTGATTTTCTTTGTGCAACAATAGAACCATCACCAAGACTCATTGATACTTGTCCACTTGATATCTGTAAATCACCATCACCAGCATCAAGTTCTAATTTCGAAGAAGTTATATGTAATTGATTATCATCAAACTTAATTGCACTACTACCATCACCAACATGAAACTCTACATCTTGGTTATTATTAGCAATCCAAAAACCCTCTGTTAATGATGCGGCTGAATCTTTACCACTAAATATTTCTGCAGTAGATGAAGTACCTTTTATTGTGATTTGTTTATTTGAAGTACTACCGACAGTAATCGTAGGTGATGATGTTGAACCATCAATTATAATCGCTCTGTTTCCATATGATGCAGATTTGTGTTGTGATGATATTTGTAAATCACCCTCATTTACATCTAACTCAAATTTAGATGAAGTTATGTGTAATTGATTAGAAGCAAATTTTATAGCACTTGAACCATCACCAACATGGAATTCAGAATTCGCATTATTATTTGCAATCCAAAAACCCTCTGATAAAGATGCGATAGAATCTTTACCACTCCTTATATATCCCTTGGCGTGACTTCCAAATATTTCAATTTGTTTTGAACTATTAGAACCAACAAGAATCTTTGCATTACTTCCATCTTTCTTAATTAAAATATCTTTATCAGCAAATGACATAGATTGTTGTGTAGATGATAATTCAAAATCAACACTACCAACTCTAATATCAAGTTCTTTTGGTCGTAATGTTATGTTACCACTTGAATCATTTTGTAAATAATAATTTGAACTTCCAAGTTTAAAAGCACCTGTGGTGTACCAATAGTTATTATCATTTATATGTAAACCATCATTACTTCCCGCAATATCAACACCTAAAATTAATCTTTCTGAATCACTTGTGTTTACAAATAACTGACCAGTTATCGAACCAGTCGTTGCAGTAATTGCACCTTTCAAGAATACATTTTCTGTGAACAATCCAAAACCAGGATTTGTTTCACCAAATAATAATCCACTACTTAATCCACTCAAATCTCCTAAACGAGCTTTTAATTCTACATCATATATTCCACTACCTGTTCTCTCAACAATATCCATGTAAGGTGTTGTTGGGTCAGCTGGATTTGCATTCATTCTAATGTATCCACTACCGACTGTGTTTGGTGCATTTCCACTTATGTAACGACCAGTACTTACAAGAACTTGTGAACCACTATATGTTTGTGCGGCGGATGGTATATCTCCAAGTGAACCACTATCTCCACTTACTCCTTGACCGTACGCACGAGTTACATATAACTTACCACTAAAATCAGTTTGACTTGATTCATCATCTCGTGAAGCACTATTTACTTGAAAGTACTCTGTAGTGAATCCTGTAGAACCTACTTTTTTAGCTGATAATATTTCATTTGTAACAAACCCACTTACATTTTCAACTGACATTGTAGTTTCTGCCGCAGTTACAATACTACCAGATTTAATTGTTGTTGAATTTGCGATGTATAATTGTCCACCAACCGCGTTTACACTTTCTTTCTCAAACACAGTCGTAGACATTGTTCCACGAATCTTCGCGTTTTCTACTTCTAAGAAACCACCATTCGCGGCAGTTAATCTAAATCCACTACCAGCTACATTACTTGCAAATCCACTTGATTCTATCGTACCATCTTGACGGATAATCATACTACCACCAGTCAACGCTTCATTTGATATCGTCCAACCAGCAATTGTGTTACCCTCTCCACCAAGTTTTACTAAAGTATCAGCTGAACCCGTACCACTTCCATCATAAATTTTTAATCCATATAAATCTGATGCACTATCACTTATCTCTCCTAATCTTACAACCTCATCACCCTCACCATCAAATACTTGTAATCTACTTGTTGATGAATCTATATCTAAATTTGTAGTATCGAGTTTAAAATCTTCAGTTTTAATATCTACTCCATCATCAAAGATAAAGTAGTTTGTGGCATTTTTTACAAACTCCGCTTGTGGATTAGAACCATCCATACCGATAATAATACCTGCAGTTCCACTACCCTCATTACCAAAGTTATTCTTACTACCCATCGTAATAAATGCATCTGTACCATCACCAACCATTCTAATAGGATTATTACCATCAGGACTTAAACTCATTGAGTTTCGTAAATTGGATATTTGTAGTGAACCAGCATCTAATTCAAGTTTTTCGGTTTTTATATCTATTCCGTTATCAAAGATAAAGTAATCGTTTGCATCTTTAACAAATTCTGCTTGTGGATTACTACCATCCATTCCAATCAAGATACCTGCAGTTCCACTACCCTCTTCTGTAAAACTTGTCTTACTACCCATTACCATAAATGAATCAGTAGCATTAGTTTGTAGTGTAACTGAGTTACTACCTGAATTAAGAATAAACGCNTTTTCCAATCCATCTAATATTACATTACCATCACCTAAACTCATTGATTTTTGTGCTGATGATATTTGTAAATCTCCTGTACCAGCATCTAACTCAAAATTAAGTGTTTTCATATCTACACCATTATCAAAAATAATGTATTCATTCGCACTCTTTACAAATTCTGCTTGTGGATTTGATGAATCCATTCCGATTAATATACCAGCGGTTCCACTTCCCTCATCATCAAAATTAGTTTTACTACCCATCGCAATAAAGTTATCTGAACTACCACCTTGAATAGTTACTGCGTTACTTGAACCAATTGTTATCTTTGAATTAGTACCATCTAATACAATTGTTTGGTCATTCAAACTCATAGATTTTTCAGCACTTGATATTTGTAAATCACCACTATTTGCATCAAGTTCAAATGTTTCTGTCAAGATATCTACATCTTGGTCAACTTTGAAATGGCCTGTAGAACCAACAAAGGAAACTCTTGGTCTTGATACTGAATTTACAAACCCAAGAAATACTCCTGTTTGACCAAATCCCTTTGTTCCTTGTCCTATACTTAAGAATGGACTTGTACCATTTGCCTCCATAAACAATTGGTCATTTGTACCTAAAGACATTGAAGCTTGAGTAGATGATAATCTAAATCCTGTCGCGGTAATATTTAAATCAGTTACATTAATATCAACATCTGAACCCGTAATACTAAAATTACCACTTTCAAATTTTATATTTCCATCATCATCACCCATTCTGAAATTACCATCTCCATCGATGAATATACCACTACCATTTGTTAGTGATAATTGATGAGCACTTGAACCGATTGCTAATTTAGGTGTTCCACTTCCTTGTAAAATAATCTTACCATATTTGTTAGAATTATTATGACCTAAACTCATACTTTGTTCCGTAGTAGAAACTTGTAATGTTGATGATGATATTTCTAAGTTCTGTGAACTAATATCTAAACTACCACCATTAAATACAATTTTATCGTTTGCGTTTCCAACTGCGAATTCAGGGTCTGTGTTATTGTTCGCCAACCAAAAACCAGCTGTATTATCTGTAGCTGATGATTTACCTGTCGCGATATATCCTTGTGTGGATGAACCAACTATCTCAACTTGTTTATTAGAAGTTTTACCAACTTTAATTTTATTATTAGCACCATCAAGTATTATGTTACCCTCACCCAATGACATACTTGCGTTGGTTGAACTAATCTCAATGTTACTTGCATCTAATTCTAATGAACCAACTTGAACTACAAAATCACCATCATTAAATTGTATTCTATCTCCACTTGCACTACCAATTAATAAGTTAGCATCACCATCAAAGAAAATACCATTACCACTATCATATCTTGTTGGTGGTGTTTGACCAAGTGAAATCTTACCTGTATCGGCCGATGATGCTGAGAATGTTGTAGTTTGTAAATCAAATGTATCTGATTTTAATTCTACTGAATTACCACTTGCATCAAATTTAAAGAAGTTATTGGCATCTCCTCTTACAAGAAAATCACCAGTACCATCCATATAAATACCTTTGTTGGTTCCACCCACACTTGTATTAGGTGTTGCACCTAAAGCAATCTTACCACTATTCGCGGCAGAATCTATTATTAAGGTTGAAGTAGCTAAATCAAATGTATCAGCTTTTACTTGGAATGTACCACCACTAAATCGTAAAAAGTTATTGGCATCTTTCATAAAATTGAAATCACCACTACCACTTAAGAATATACCAGCGGCAGTCAACGATGGTGTACCTGTACCAAGTTTTATAGTACCACCATTATCTGTAGATAAATCAAGTGTTGATGTATCTATGTTTAAATCTTGTGTTGTGATTTGAAATCCACTACTATCACTTCTTATAAAATTATTACTATCTTTTTGAAAATTAAATTCACCACTTCCGCTTAAAAATACACCATTGGAACTTAAATTATTAGGTAATGTACCACCTAAGGCAATATTACCACCATTAGTTCCAACTAATCGTACACCACCATTTCCTCCTGAATCGTGTCCTAAACTCATCGAGGCGTGTGTTGAAGAAATTGCAACATCAGTTGCATCTAACTCAAATTTTCTTGATTGGATTTCTACATCAGTTCCATCAAATTTAACAAATCTATCACTACCATTTCCAATATAGGCTCTCGGTGTTCCACTATTAAATTCTAATTGAATCCCTTGATTTCCAAAAGTGGTATTGTTTATTGTGATAGCTTTTGTTGCTGAATTTAAACCAATATTTGTCCCACTTTTAATCTCATCCGAATCAATTGTAAATCCACCAATTGTACCACCATCAAATAATACATTTGAACCTGTGATTTGTCCTGTCGCCTTTAATCTTAAACTTTCATCCGATGATTTTATTTCTTCGGTATTTACGATAAATCCTGCAATAGATGCNGATACAAACTTTGCGAAACCTTGTGATGAAATAGATGATGATGCATTTGCTTCTGTGGATGGTGAACCACCAATTGTTGCAGGTGTTAATATAGAGTTTGCGGCAACAGTCCCAAGTATCTGTACATTATCTGTTATAGTACCACCTGTTAATAAGAATTCACTAGCAGTCACATCTCCATTCTGTTTTACATTAAAGTTTGATGTACTGATAAACATATGTCGTGGATTATCAACTCCACCGATTGCAGGTGAACCACTTATAAAAATATTTGTGCTACTAAAAGAACTTGAATCAGTAGTGAACCCACCAATCAAACCTTGTGATGCCGTAATACTACCCTCAAACTTAGCACCACTAGCAAATAATACACCATCTTTATCAACAGAAAAGTTTGGCCCAAACTTAACATGGAAGTTATCAGGATTTTCTGTTTCTGGTGTAAAATCAATATAAAATTCATTCTTTAATTGTCTGAAAGTTTCTCCACTATCTGAACCAGGACCTTGGTCTGTTTTAAATATTGTGGAATTATTAGCATCCATTGTAATATTACTACCACTAATCTTACCATCTATAATATTAAAGTTTCCAATCGCACCAGTCGTAGCCGTAATGTTACCTTGAACATTAGCATTAGAAGCTGTGATATCATTCATCACAACATCACCATCAACATCTACATGAAATTTAGATGAACTTATTTCTATTTGTCCACCACTACCACTTAAGAAAGCAGAAGGCCCTCCAAGAAAGAAATTAGGTGTAAGTATATCTATTTCACTACCACTAAGTGTTGTGTTACCAGAAGAGAATAATTGTAAATTACCATTCGAACCACTTATAAAAGAATTACCAGCTTGTCCCAAAAAGAACTCATCAGTAACAACTTGAAATGTGCTTGGATTAGTTCTAAATTTTAAAAATCTATCTTGTGAACCATGAGCATCAACTATCTCTAATCCAACACCCTCATAATCTTCACTTGAAGTTAATCTACCACCAATAGAACCACTAAATAGTAAGAACCCACCACTCGAACTAGCGATGGTATTATCAAATCCATTATACCCAATACTTCTTAGGTAAGCAGATGAAGCACCAGCCATCTCAAAACCCTCACCTTGTTGGTTACCAACAAACAATGAACCACTAAGTAAATTGTTTTCACCATCAATGTTTATTGAGGCACCTCTGAACTCTACATTTTCTCTTACAGAGAATGTTTCGGCAATATTATTATTTATATCATAGAACTCACAGATGAAATCATACTGGTCTGGTCTTTTAGGAAGTGGATGAGTCATTGGTACAATAACTCTGAAGAAATCTGGATTAAAGTTTGTTTCGGAATGTGGGCGTACCACTACATCACTTATAACTGCCCTACCTTTATTAACCGCAAACTTTAATTTAAGAGTAGGCCCAATATCGGCAGGTGTAACAAATGTTGTAAATACACCTTGAACCTCTCCTTGTAATTCAGATGATTGACCTAAATCAACTTTACCAACTGAACGATATGTATCAGATAAACTACCACCAATAAGTGCAGCTTCTTCAACAAAAACTTCTAATTCAAAATCTTTTGATACATTACCATCTTTATCTAAAGAATCCTCTTTATAATAATATGTGTTGAATGTAACAGCGTATGGTACATTTCTTTCTAAGGCAAAACTTTGTGATGTTGTAAATTGTACAGAACTACCATGTTGATAATTAGAACCACTAATTAAAGCACCATCTAATATTTTCTCATCATTTTTGGTAGCCGTACCATTATCAACAACCCAATACTCATCTATAATACTTTGAGTATGGAAGTAACCTGTATTTAAAAATCCATCGACACTAAATGGGTCAACCAATGTTTGTGGTGATTCTATCGTACCATCATGTATTACCTCAAAATCTCCACTACTACCTTTACTTCTCGCGTATATTTTCGCCTTATACACATCACCACTAAATGTTCTTAAGTTAGCGACTGTGATATCAGCAAATGACCTGAAGTGTGTTGTACTTAAAGATTGCGTAGGAAATGGTTGATAAGACATCGTAACTTCTGATGTACCACTTCCATCGACAGGGTCTGATAATATTTGTGCTGGTACTTGTTCACCAGTAGTTTTATCCGTAATTAAGAAATCATCAAGTGGAACAATTGTGGATTCGTTCTTTACACTTTTTATGGATGTTTCAAATGTATCAGGTATTGTAAACTTATCCGTAGGAAACTTTGTTGTATCTACTCGTGGACTTTTTATTTTTAAAGTTGCACCAATCAATGCACTTGAAGCTTTACCCGCATCGTTTTCACCTGATTTTTCAAGGTCGTTTATTTTAATTGTAAACTTATCTTGTTCTGGTGATGCTCTTCGTACTAATCTACCACGAGATTTAAAATTAGAATTTTTAAATGGAAATACTTTTGATTTTTTACTTGATTTAAATATCTCATTAGCCTGACCAACATTACTCATCCCATCCGCGAATATTGTTTGTGGGAATCCATCAGGTGGGTCTGGTACAGGTGGTAAAGGTGGTAAATCAGGTGCTGGATTAACTTCAACACTACCACTTAAAGTAACTGAACCACTTGGTTGTAGTTCTTCAATAAAAGCCTTTACAACTTCTGTGACTGTAATTCTTGGTTGTTGATAAAAGAATATCGGTTGTTCGTTTGGTAAAGTAGCGTTAATAAAAACAGGTCTTACAAAACGAACATTATATACATCTTGAAATTCATCTGGTATATCTTCTGTGTTATCAAATGAAACCTCAACTTCACCAGTGATTTCATCTTGGTTTTCCGTTTGAGACGCAATACTTTTGTAATTTGGTTTAAGTTCACCAACGATGTACATTTGACCATCACCAGGTATTACATCATCATATACTTCTATAGATACTCTTCGTGCTTGACCTTCAAGATAATTTGTAATAGCTTCGGTATAGACTGTATTACCACCAGCATCTAAAATTTCTATTTTAATTTCTACATTATCTTTTAGAAAAGGTGAACCAGCTATTAGAAAAGAACTTTTTCCTTGTGGGATAGCCTCAGGAAAATCAAACACTTGGAAATATTGTGAAGTTAAACCAGATTCTTCTACAAAGACATCTATGTCTTTTAAACCTTGATATTTATTTTCTCTTTTTAATATTGCCATTTAGTGGAAAACTCCGATAAAAGTGTTCTTATATAAATATTAAAATTTGAAAAATTAATACTTATTTATATGTATAGAGTGTGTATAAAGTGAGTAGAATATGAAAAAAAGATATAACTTTACATTAGATGAAGATTTGATGAATTGGTTCAAGGTGCATTGTAAAGATAACCGAACCACTTGTTCGGCATATATAAATCAGATGTTGAATAAGATTAAGGTCGGTAAACCTAAGATGTCATCAATCTCTACTAAACCTAACTGATGAACTTCCCCCTACCTTTTTGATTTCTAATAAGGTATCCACAAAATCTCTCATCGATTCAATGTGAGAAACAACTAATGAGAATTGAAATTCTGTTTTTAGGTATTGGAATAATTGTGCAACTGAATTTAAATTATCACTATCCATTGTTCCCCAACCCTCATCGATAGCAAGGAAGTTACTTCTTGGTAAATTACTTACATTCATCAATCCTACACGAATCGCAAGTGATGATATAAATCTTTCCATACCACTACTTAATTCTAAAGGCCATACTCTATCATCGTCATAAACTATATGTGTATCGATTTGTTTACCATCCATATTGAAGATAATACTAAAATCAACTATCTGTGCCAATATATCATTTACAGCACCCTCTACAGTCGGAAGTGATTTACTGATGAGGTCATATGGTACACCATCTCGTTTGATGGCCTCAAGTAAGTATTGATATGCCTGATGTGAATCTTCAAGTTCTTCTACCTTTTTAATATTATCATTTATTTGATTTTCTTTTGTTTTCAGAACTTGTATCTCACCATGTAATTTAGTAAGTTTTTCGGTAACCATTCCTAATTGATAATCTAAATCAGTTTGGTAATTTTCTAACTTATCAATCTCTTGTAATATTTGTTCGTTAAATACCACATTTTGTTCTTGTGATTTTGCCCTTTCCATTTCACTTGTAATAAGATTGAATTGTGTAGTAATATTTTTTTGTTTTTCTTTCGTAATTTTTATATTAGATATAATGTTATCTTGATATCTTTGTTTTTCATTTAACCTATCTTGTAACTCATCTAAATCTTTTTTGAACGCACGAACCTTGAACATAGTTTGGATTTCATCTTCCATCTTTTGTTTCTTTTGTACATATTGTTGTGCCAATGTTTTATCTTTCTCAAGATTCTTTTTGGTTTCAATCGCATCTAATGTAAATGGATTACTCATACAATGTTCACAATCCTCATCCCAAGTTAGATTACCAAGTTTTTCAATCTTATCTAATTTAACTCTTACATCCGCTTTTAATTTATCTAATTCAATTTGAAATAAATCTCGTTCTTCTTCTAACTTTTCTAACTTATAATAATTTTCCTCTACACCATCTTGTTTATAAATAACAATTTTATTCTCTATTTCTTGAGTAGCCTTTTCATAATCATATTGTTCTATTTCATATTCAGAAAGATTTTTCTTGACTTTTTCTGATAAAGTGTGTAATTTAGAGTGTTCCTCTTCTAATACTTCAATACTCTTTAAAGTATTATCTACAGGTTTTAATCTTTTAGTTTGTTCTTGAATATCTGTAGTTATCTTTTTATATTCTTTTTTTAATTTATCTTCATCACTTTTAAAATCTTTTTCTTTACCCTCAAGTAATAAAAGACTATCTGTAATATCAGCTAACTCTCTATCATAATCAGCCTTTTTNAAATCATTNAAAAGTGTATTTACTTCTTTTATTTCATCTGAAGCTTGTTGATATAAAGTATCGAATATTTTCAATCCCATAAACTGAGATAATAATTCTTTTCTTTCTTTTTGAGTTTTATCAATAAAGACTGTAGAATTATTTTGTGAACTCATAGATGTAAGAATAAAATCTTCGTAGTTACCAATAACTTTTTTAATATTATTTTGTGTTGTTCTTCTTTGGTCTCCATTTAATGATATTTCCTCACCTGTATCATCAATAGTCCAAAAATCAATATCTACTTTTACATGACCTGTTCTAAGATTCTTTTTACCCTTTTTCTCAATAAAATAATTCTGACCATCTATTTCAAAGTTTACTTTACAATGTAAATTATTTTTGGCTTTATTTATAATATTATCCGCACGATATGTACGAGAACTCATATCAAATAAATTAAAACACAACGCATCTAATAGAGCTGATTTACCACTTGCATTAGGAGCAAACAATCCAATCATTCCATTTAATTTTGTAAAATCAACTACATTATCTTCACCATAACTAAACAGATTACTAAACTCAAATCGTTTAAGTTTCCAATGTACATTTCTCTGTATATCAGCCTCTGGTATTGTACTATTTAAATCCTTAAGAATATTTTTAATTTTAATCATAGTTTCATCATCAACAAGATAATTATTTTTTAAATATTCTCTAACTAAATCATATTGATAATCAGGATTATTTACATCCCCAATATTAATCTTTTTATCACGAATCTTTTCAGTACTTAATCCATCCACTCTCGTGATAACACTTTCTTGTATCTTACATTTCTTCTGTAATTGTGTCATCAACTTTTTTAATTGTGATGGTTTAGTATTACTTACTCGTACACGAACTCTTGGTTTCTTAGGTAAATCTGGTAATTCAGGTAATTTACCATTATCAATATTAATTGTATAGTAACCATATTCATTTGGAATCTCAATGTATTCTGATTTAAGAGTTTCCATATCCCATAATAAATAACCTTTACCAATATCCTCACCATGATTCTGTTGAACTAAAGAACCACAATATGCAATAGTTTCTTCTTTGTTTAAAAATTGTCTTTTATGAATATCACCAAGTAATCCTAAATCATATCCTTTAAACATACTCATCTTTACTTTACTTGGTAGTTTAAATCCTAAATCAGTTTCACTTCTATCGACTGTTCCATGAAACAATACAACTTTTTTTCTATCACCTGGTACATCTTTGGCTTTGATATAATCTTTTTCTTTATCCCAAACATCCCATACAATCAAATCAGTATCACCACAAGTGTAAATACCTGTTCTCTTTAGATAGTGTAGATTAGGATGATTTAAGTTTTCTACTATTGGTGTTAAAACATCCATACGATTNANATTNTTTANATTACAATCGTGATTACCNGCNATAATAACTAATGGACATATATCTGCCAAGTTCTTAAACAACCTTGATAACTGGTCAACCAACTCAGGTGACATCTCTGTTTTACTATGTGCAATATCACCACCTATGTAAGATATCGCATTTTTAGGATTCTTCTTTACTTCCTTATATAATCCCTCAAACACTTGTTCATACTCACGATGTCTTTTTAAGTTACGAATTTGAATATCACTAATGTGATGTATGTGTTTAAGTTTTCTAAAAGGAACTTTTAATTTATCGGTTACCATATATTTTCATTCTCATCAGTTCTTTAAAGTTCATACCCGTTGAAGTATCTAATTGATTTATCATATTTTTATATCCTAAATCACTTGGGTCTTTTCCTTTAAGTTTTACAAAGTTAACCTCAATCCCATTATCCATAAATTTAGATGCCATCTCTATAGAATCTTTGAACGCATCATCATCCAAACAAATGGTTACATGGGATACTCGGTTCTCAACAATTTTTTTATAAAGTTTAGGTAATATAGTTTTACCAAATAAAGGTATGGAATTATTTTTGATGGCCATGGCATCAAACACACCCTCACAAAGAATAATCGGTTCACTCCAATTNACATATAAATCAAATCCGATAATATCTTTTGGGACAGGGGGATTTTTGTATTTCATCCCACCTTTATAAAAATCTCTTCCTACAAAATAATTCAATTGACCATTTGAATCATAACTTGGTATAATGATACGATTCTGATATATACCATTTAAACAATAATGTAAATTGTATCGTATAACATCACTCATATCTAATCCTCTTTCATAGATAAACTTCAATGCATGTAACTTCTGTACTGAATCACCACCATTCCATAATGGTTTNGCTTCCTTTGGAAGATTTAGTGTAACTTGTTTATCATCTTTCTTTTCTGATGTATAATAAGTAGTACCCAAAGTATCACTCAACTCTTTGTACAACTCTCGTGGTGCTCCAACTTGTTTTAATAATTGAAATAAATTGTGTCCACCTTGATTACTTACCCAACAATGCCATTTACCTGTTTGTACATTTACTTGTAACTTAGGTTTNTGGTGTTGAATAAATGGACTCCACCACATATATTCATTTACTTTCTTAAGGTTTTGTCCTTTAGATTTCAATGCCTTATCTAATATGTTTATAACTAATTGACTCATTTTAAATTCTCNATAAAAAACTCACTTACCCACTCATGATATAATGGGCCTGGATGATTATCTTTTGCAGTACCATGTTTTTTATAATTTATAAATCTTTCATAACTCTCTACCACAAATGGTATACCTTTACATAAACTCTGTATAGAATAAATATCACTTAAACAATTGAAATACAAGTTTTCTTTTTCGTATAAGGTTAACGCCATTTCTTTATTTCTATGTGTGAAACATTTCTCTTTATTACGAAACCAATATGGTTCTTTTTTCCATTCCACATAATCAATTTCTTTAGGTCTTGAAAAATGATACCTACCTCTTGGTGGAATTAACATACAAACTGCACTTGGTTTTAATTTAGGTATCCATTCTTGTGCTAATTTAAAACACATATCCTCACCTTGAGCACCAATACCAAGATTCCATACTTTTTTATTAAAATATTTTCCAACAATCCATGGCCATACTAATTGTTCATCATCAATACCAACACCCAAAGTTAAACTACACCCAAGAAACAATATACCATCATCATTTGTATCAAATGTATCACTACGAAACCAATGTTCGTTTAATATCATATCTGTATTGTATAAAGACAATTTATCCACATTGTGTTTATAATCTGATGGTAGATTAGTGTGATAATTAGGCAACATAAATTCATATGTATCCTCAATCCACCTATCTGTATTATCTATTTCGTAGTGTTTTTTAACTACTTGTTTTATTTTTGATAAGTTCAATAAAATCCTTGATTTCTAAAACTGCATAAGTTTTACTTCTATTCCTTTTAAACACCAATACTGGCTTTCCTTTCTCACTATTAGATTCTGCCTGTTCTAATGCACTCCATATATTTAATTTTTCTTGATTTTTACATTCAAAAGCATATGGTATAAGTTTACGAGCTGCTGGTGATAACTGAATATCTTCACCACTCTCACCCATTGTTGTTGATTTGATATCGTCTGGTTCTAATTGTTCTTTGAATGTTTCGAGAAGAATATCTCGTACTGAATTTTGTAATCTTTTTCCTTTGTTCTTTGCGGAACGAGTTTTCATATAAAAACCTAATAATTTAAAGTTTAGCACTTAGTAGTGCTTAGTTGCTAATTAATAATAAATATATTATAAATCTCTCAGAATGTAATTTTTATTTGTCAATGCGTACTTTTATCAGAGAAAAATAAGGTTGGATTTTTCTTGAAACCTTTAATGTTAACATAACTTAAGTTAATAATATATATAAGACAAGCTAAGAAAAATTAGAATTTATTTTTCCATTTTCTATTATATTCTTGGTTTGCCCAATTCTCAGCTTTTCTTTCCCATTTATTATGTAAATATCTATCTTTACCATACAAATCAGCCATGTTACTTGCCTGATTATATTTCTTTAAAAACTTTTTTAAACCATACTTTCTTCTCTGAACTGCATGATGTATTTCGTGTAATACTGAAACTATAAATTCTTTTACACTTGGATAATTTCTTCTTAGTAAAATGATATCTCTATCGAAATCATAATCACCATCATTTCTACTACCCATTTTTACTTTTGATTTTAGATTATAGTATTTTACTAATTCAGATGCTATATATTGAAAATCAGCTCTTTCCATTAGTAAATGAAGTTCAGTTAAAATTTTCATTTTAAACCTTTAAATAAAACTCTTGATAATATCTTTCCATATTTTTTATCAGATGGATAATGTGCTTTCGCAATAATTCTTGAATGTGCAATATCTTCACCTAATTGATGATATACATGAGAATTTTGTGGGTCATGTTTACTTAGTATTTCCCCAATCAAATATCCTTGAACTGCATGACCACTTGGATAACTTGGTGTTTTCATACTATCCAACATAGTAGAACCATTTAAATCTATATTTAAAAATTCAGCTACTTGGTAAGGTCTTGGACGATTGTAATGATATTTAAGTTCCATAATATATTTTACAGATTCTTTCAATACCTTTTCAACATATTCATATAATCCTAATTTTTCAGTATATGGTTTGAAAGTTTTTGTTACATCATCCATTGCTTCTGCAAATTCATCATTTTCTTCAATCTTAGATAACTCTCTTAACTCTGAGACTGTAATTCTACTATCATTATCAGGTGGTTGTATTTTAGGTAAAATTATACCCTCATGAAATGATGGTGTACTTCTATTCATTTTCTTTTTATGTTTTGGTTTTATCTCTTCAGAATAAACCATACTTTTTAATTCTATTAGTTCTTTTAATCTAATCATTTTTTTCTCTTTTTCTTACCCCAACTTAGCGGATTAATGTTAAACTCTTTTTCATAAAATTTTATCTGTTCTTCAAGAGCAACTCTTTTCTCAGCTTCTTCAGCTTCATGTTTTGCTAATAAATCTTCTATGTGAGTATCCGCCTGTATAAACTTATCTTCCAACTCAACAATTCTCATCTCTATTCTGTAATAAGAATATACTAACATGGCACACAGAGTTATGATTTGTACCAACCATTTTAAATTCAAACTAACGACCATATTGTCGCCAATTACAGTCCCTTTATATGACCTGGCCGTATCTTCTTTTGAAATAGCCATTTTACTCTCCCAACTATTATATATAAATAGTTAGTTTATCGATATTGTGGTACTTGATTTTTAGGTTGTTTAGCTTTCCACTTTTTATGTTGGTTAGCCGTTCTACCCTCTCTCGCCCACTTTTTATTTAATTGTTGTCTTTTTTGTTTTCTACTTTTTGCAGCTCTATTAGGCATTCATCTCCAATCCCATACTTTAAACAAATTGTATGATACCCCAAATCCAAATACTGGTTCTGTTAATCCTGTCACATTATCATAAGTTACACCTACGAAAGGTCCAACACTTATTTGGTTTCTTGGTGGTTTTAGTTTTAAGGGATTACTCCTATGTGTTCGTAAATTTATACCTTGAAAAGATGTATCAGGTACAAACGCATAGTATTCACCCTTGATTTCACTTTCTACTATCTGTGGTCTGGCCATTTGTAAACTACCATTAAATCCTAATTCAGTTTCACTATCAATTACTTCACCATTTTCCATCACGAATCCACTTCTTCCGAATATTCGTAAGTAATTATTTTGTGTACCAAATTCCTTTTCAAATGGAATCACACCACTTCCATCACCAACTTTTATTTCACTGGTTGGTTGTTTATATAATTCAGAAACTTGAAATTTTAATGTACCAATTTCTCGTTCCAATACTTCTACTTTTTTTAACAAAGTAAAATTTTCAAGACCACGAGTTTTATCATGTGTATGTAAATCAAGTAGTAAATCTTCATTTTGTTTTGTTAAAGTATTGACCGTATCAGTCAATTCTACTATTAATTTATCCTGTCTGGCAGAATCATCTTTCAAGAATTGTAATTCTTCTTGAGCATAATAATATCTAATACCCACAATAAATAAAATGAAAAGAATGTTTATGAATCCACCTAATACCCACTCTCTTCTTTTTTGTGGCCAATGTTCTAACAACATTTTAACTCCTTGTTAATCAATCTTTTGGATGGCATCTAATATGGCTTTTTTAACCGCACCACCTAATTCAGATTTTCCGAACTCTGCTTCATCTTCAATCTGTAATCCAGCTGCAGTTACATTAGTTTCTATTTCACCACTTCCACGATACCCTCTTACTTCACCCTCTAAATTGTTTACCAAATTAACAACAAGATTAACTTGTGTTTTTTGATTTCTACGATTGAATAATCCAACGATACTAAATGCCTCATTTGGTTTTCCAATATAGAGAACTTCAACATTAGCAGTAAAATCAGCGTTATCATCTTCTACTAAACGATATCTTGTATCTTGAAATGATTCCTCAACTAATTGTTTAATACCTAATGATACTTTATCATCTCTGATACCTACTGATTCATCTACTTTAACGAATTGTGATATTTTTAATGTTGGATAATCTAATTCTTCACCAACAATAATTGGTTGTGGTAAAGATTGTGAGTAACCAAATCCTATCATTAATAACATCATAATCAGTTTTTTCATTTTCTTCTCCTTAAAAGTAAGTCCCAAATAATATACTGAAAGTTTTTCCTCTTTCACCATAATCATTTACGACTGTGTTATATCCAAAACTCACACCTAAATTAAATGTGAATGCCTGTCCCAATTTCCAATCCGCAGAGATTGTTGGAAAAATCATTATTGGACTTCTTAATAATAAATATTGAGAATCTTGATTTAATCCACCATAATACCTCATAAGTGTATAAGATATATAATTACTAAATGTAAGTTCGAACTGACTGAATTTTACTGGTACTCTAATACCATGTAATATAGATATATTACCAAAAGCGTACTCACTTACATTTCCGTAACTACCTGTTAATACCAAAACTTCTGCGTTTTGTTTTACAAGTGATTTAGCGTATGAACCTGATACCAACCAATCCCAACCCTCAAATGTTTCAAATGCCACACCTGTACCACTTATCACTTGATTCTGTTTCTTGGCGGTAAAATTAATACCTTGTCCATATGTACCACTTAATCTTTTAAAATCATCGGTAAAAGAAAAGTTTCCATCATACCTACTTTTACCATCAAAACTAGTCCTTGTGTAAACACTATTAAAAGTAGTAACCCAACTACTATCAACCATCGGTGAACTTTTTATAGCATAATTTACCTGTGATGGTTGATTACTTATATCTGTTTTAGTNAATTGTTCAGTAGCGTTACTNGCNAATGCACTTGCCAAAATCTCTTCAGCAACTCTNACNGCACAAGGAAATAAATCTTCNAAATCATNATANACANTTTCNGCCCATCTTTCTAAATCACCATTTAGAACTTGTTCTAATGTGAAGTATTTTGATTTATTATAATAGGAAACATAGAATCCGTTTCCCTCTTGAGTTACCTTGTAGTTATTTCGTATAATCGTTTGATTACAAGGGTCTACATAATTATAAAAAAAACCTTGTGCAGAGAGTATACTACAGAATAATCCTACAACTAATAATACTCTCTGCCACATTCATTCTACCAACCTCTACGGTCTATTGCTTTAATTACATTTACAACCGCAGTTTCCATTGCCTTATTTGAGGCGGAACTTAAAGAACTTTGATTCCATTCCATATTAGGATTTTTTAGGAANCCTTGACCTATAGTGGAAGCTCTTCCTTGACCACTACCAACCACATACTGAGTATTCTCATTATTGATTACTTTAACTTGGATACCTACGATGGTTTCGTTTATTGTTTGAACTTTACCAGCTTTGATATCTTCTTTCAAGTTAACAGCGAAATCGTAAATAGTTACATACGCCGTGTATTTGGTTTTCTCTATTTTAGCTTCGTTGGCTTTCAAATCATTAATTATAGATAATTGTACATCTCTATCTCCCTCTACGAGATTGAATCTACCTATAAAAGAAATCACATTTGCAAGTTCTTGATTTAACCCAAATGCAACCCTTTTATCTCCAAGTTCTGGATATCTTTCTTCAAGTTCTTTATTGAACTTAACATCCAAAATCTTCAGATTATCTACTTTAGTGATTTCTACTTCATCTAATGATTTTTGTTTTTCGTACTCACCAACATATTGTTCGGTTGATACTGATGCGGCACATCCCATAAATTGTACACCCACACTAAACAAAAACACAGCAACAAGTAGTTTCCAAAATTTACTCATTGTTATCTCCTATTTGAAATCCGCCAATGGGTCTTTTAATAATTTCTCTAATCTTGAGATTTCACCTTTGAGTTTATCAATCTCATTCTGTAGTTTAATTATATCCCCATCGTAAGATTTTACTTTTGGTGTTTTTAAACCATCTACTTTTTCTCGTAGATACTTTAATTCTTCATCAATATTGTTAAAATTGTTTGTTACGATTTCAATATCACTTGCTTCAGCAAAACCTTGTACTACTTCTTCCAACGAATCAATACGGCCAGTAAAACTATACCAACCAGCAATGGCGGTAGAAAGAAAAGTGACAATAGCAATAATATTGTTAATCGATACTCCAAACTTTTTTCCTTTAACATCTTCAATAGCTTGTTCTATATCTTTTGGCATAACTTATCTCCTTAATTACAGCAACCACATTCACAACCGCAGTCGCATTTACAATTTGTTTTCATTTTATATCTCCACATTTATTGTTAATAACATCGAATCTTTTAATGGATGTGTATCATCACCCGATATAAATCCTAATCCAATGTTGTATTTATCATACTCGAATCCCATACCTATTGATGGATAATTCAACTGATGGTCTATATCACTAAAGAATCCAGCTCTGAACCAAAATGTATCTCTAAAATTATAAGATACACCTTGACCCATAGTATAGTATTCACTATAAATATTCCATTGATTATAAATATTCCATTGTTTGATAGGTATTTTTATACCTACATTTAAACTTGTTGGAATATCAATTTCATGTCCATTCATTTTAGTCATTAATCCAAAGTTAGCAATCATAATATCCATATCTAATTTTTTCCAAAAATCATCCATGTGAATACCAACATCGAATAACATACCATCAGTTTTTTCTGTATGTAAATCATGAAAGATGGCTTTACCCTCTACACCAATTGATACACTATCCAACTTATTACCCTTATAATATAAAGGTGTACCCCAACTCACACCGAGTTTGGTTGTTGTTGGTGAGAATGAACCATTGACTGTTCCAAATACATCAGTCTGTTTCTGTTCTCCGTAATCAAAGTGTAAAAGGTTGAACCCAAAGTTCTTCCATCTTACATCAACATAATTATATCCCATATCATCCACGATATTTTTTAACCATTGTACATTTGTAAAACTTACATTGGTTGTTGTATCAAGATTGAAATGGTTTATTGCGGGATTTCTAAATGCTAGTGATTGGTTTCCTAATGTTGTTTCTTCAGCAGATGGTGATATAGTTAATACACGATTAACTTGACCAAACAATGAAGTTACAAACAATAAACCTAATATTACTTTTTTCATTTTCTATCCTCTTATTTCACGACCGTAAATTTATTGGCCTTAATTTTGTTTCCTGTCTGTAGAACAAATATATAAACACCTGGTTCTAAAGTTTGGTGTTCTTGATAAACACTTACTTCTGGTAACCAAACACTTGGTTGATTTGCGAAATCAAATGTATGTATACCTGGTTCTACACTTTCATCTAATAGTGTTCCAACATATTGTCCATTAGAGTTTAATATGTAAAGTTTTACATCTGATAACTCCTCAACATAAAATTGGAATCTTGTATTTTCTTTAAATGGATTTGGATAATTATAAGTTAGTTCATTCTCATCTGGTTCTCCACCNCCGAATGCCCAATACTTATTCCAAACTAATACTTTACCATTTTGCCTACTCACTAATAAATCATCACCACTTGGATTACCTGCAGCGTATTTATCAACAAATCTAATCGGAGCTTCTGTCCATTCTGAATCAGGAAAATCAGCTCTGAATAATAATGTTAACGCGTTTATTGGTTCATCAATCCAATAAGTTTGTGGAGCATTACCTGGTGAATAATCCATACCACCAAATGATACTTTTTGTTTACCCTCTTTTACTTCATGTGTGTTCACATAAGTAAACCAAGGTCCTGGTAAATTACCAGTTTTCATATCAACAAACTCTAATTCATTTGTGTTAAATTCTACTTCAAACTCAAACCCCGCAACATTTACTTGGTTTGGTGTAAGTGTTAATGGTACTTCAATTATATCTCCACTACGAACTCTGACTGTTGAATCAGCTGGTAGTGTGATAAATACATCGGCCTCTTCCATTGCTATTCGGTTCACCCAAGTACCTGGTGGATTATTACCCCAACGATAATATGTTGAACCATTTACATTAATATATCCATCTGTATTTCCTACATCTTCTATATCAAAATCAGTAGCATCTGATGCACCACTTTCTTTTACTTTAGTACCACTTGTATTTACATCACCAGTAAAGAAGTATCCTAAACTATCAATTGTATAATCTGGATTAGCATCACTACCATAAGTAGATGAACCAGCACCTATACTAATTTGTAATGTATCTAAACCAGTCTGTATATCATCCATCAATGGATTAATTACCTCAATCTGTCCAAATTGTAAAGTAGTATCTTGGTCAAAATCATCATCTGTAAAGATAGTAAACTCATATCTTTGATTACCCCAATCTTCATAATAAGTATAATCAAATGGTTGACCATTTTCTTTTAATGTATCAATACTTGCCCAACTTTGTAATGTATCACCACCTAAGTGTTCATACTCATCAAGTATACCACTTGTGTATGCCCATAAGAAATAAGCATCATTTAATTGAAATACATCATCACCATCAACATCACCAATAAAATACTCAACTGCATTTAGTGTATCTACACCTGTAACAGATTTGAATTTATTACTTTGAAAATTAAATGCCGCGATAGCATCATTGATATTTGTAATTCCATACCTATCAAAAGATAATGGTGTATGGTCTCCAATATCATCATCTGCGTTTGGTGGATAAAATGACATTCTATAAACATTGTTTCTTGGTAATTGAATATTATAATATCCTCTATCATCTGTAAATGTGGAATCATAATAACTAACTCCTAAGAAACCCTCACCTGGTAAAGTTTGATGTGAAGTGGTTCCTTTATTATCATACCAAAATGTAGATTCAGTATCTCCAATAACATCATCACCATCAATTGTTGATTCATCAGTTAAAGATTCATTATCTATATCTTCAATATTATACCAACTATTATACTCATCAGGATTTTCTTGGTCTAACTCAAATCTTATTTTCCAATAAGGATATGTGTTATCACCATCTAAAGTATTTCCTTGAACATATCTAAAATATCCCTCAACATCTACAAGTTTTGGATGAAGTGTTATATCACCTCTAGCTCCACCTTGGTCTGTTTCTTCAGTACCATAATTACCATCGATGTAAACATCATAATTTAATAAGTAATCATCACTTACATAAGTGTAGTATCCCTCACCACCCTCATATAATGTAGGTACTCTAAAAGACCTTGCACTAAAATCATCAACAACATCTTCTATTTTAAAATTTAATTTTACTAATTGTGTTTGGTTACCATCACCATTACCAAATGTAAACTCTTCACCATTATGTGATACCATTGTTATTCTTAACCAATCGTATCTATTATTTTCTTCAGATTTTTCGTTATCNTCATTTTGTAAAGCATCAATGTATCCAACATCTGAATAGTGAACAACTTCATATGAGTAATCTGCTCCTGCGGTAGAATCACCCTCAGTAGCTTGATTTAACCATGAACCTTTTAGTACTTCAGTATCCTCATCATCCCAATCAATTAAATCATTATCAAAAATAATATCTAATCTTAGGGCGGTTACATCAGCTCCATCATCATCAAGTGTAACTTCCATTGTCATTACACTATCTCTCCATGCATCAAAATTATTATTATACAGAGCAGGATTATCTTTATCATCCGCTAAGTAAGTTTGTAATTGATGCGTAACACTTTCTCTCCACCAATACTCTGGTGTNTCATAAGTGCCTGTNTGCATAATCCTAATGACTGGTTCGCTTTGTGGGAAGACAAAACCCAACCACATCAGGCTTAATATAAACCATCTCATCGTAGTTCCTTTATGTTATTTACTCTCTATGTCAACTCCCACACGAGTGGTGGGTTTGGTGTAGCCTTAATTTCTATAAATAAATATAATATATAATAAAATTATACATCAAAACGAACAACAAAACTTGTTGTTGTGTCTTGAGATAATTTGATTGGTTTGGCTAATTTACCAACCACTAATAATTCATTTTTATCATTGTATAAACCTATTTCACTTACATATGGTTTAAATTCACTATGTGTTACAAAACTTGCATATTGGTCTGTGGCATTGTATTCATCTTTAAAACTACCTGTACCAGCACCAGTAGGTTGGTCACCAGGTGGAAAAAATAAATGTATATCTTTAGAACCCTTTGCAATTGTTAAACTACCACTCAACTCTTTTGTGAGTGATTGATTTATAGAAATATTATATTCATTTGGTTCTACAGTCACCTGATATTCATGTTCGTATATTGTGTGTGTTGCTTTATATTTTAGAGTATGACCATAAATTGTTCCATTCTCATCCACAGCCGCTTGTTTTAATGAACCTGTATCTGTTAATATAATGACTCCATCATCATAAAAAACATTACCTACTTGTGAACCACTTCCGTTCGCATCCGCTTTATCATAATCAAATGAACTTGATTTGTACGCCGCGAAACTTGATGAGAAAGCATTATCATATAAATTACCCTCACCATCATCTTTTATAGTATATGTATCACCTTGTGTGGTAACTTCCAAATCTATACTAAATGGTTTTATTCTCTCACCAAATAAATCTCGTGGAATCGAAAAGATTCTTGCCGAACCATTTAGTTCTTTTTTAATTTTAGTATAATCATTACTACCAAATGTTCTATATGGTGTATCTGATTCGTAATAACGATTCTTAATCATAAACCAATTTGGGATATCAAAATAAGTTCCTAATGAATAACTTTTATTATGATAATCGTATAAACCAAATGATTGTGATGTAGCAGAACCTGTATTAAAATTATAAATAGAACTACTTACAGCCCTCAAGAAGTAGTGTCCACTACCACTTGAGTTCTGTGTAAGTGTAAAGTTTTTATGAACTTTAAATGGTCTTATTGACTTATCTGATGGGTCAATGTTTTTTAACATTATTAGTTTCCCTTAGAAGTCAAGTTTTACTTTTATTATAGCTTCCCTTGAGTATGATTTAAGAACAGGTTTACTTAACTTCGCAATCGCCAACAATTCATTATCATCATTATACAACCCAACTTGTGTTATATAAACTTTAGGGTCTTTAAAGAATGATGCATTTGTGAATGAACCATCTGAACCTGTAAAGAATGTTGGATTTGATGTAAAGTTATATTGTTTATTTGGAACTCTACAGAAAAAGTTTGTTGAACTAATTTCTTCTTCTCTACGAACCTGAACTAACTGACCTGTTACAATTTTATCAAAAAGTTTCTCTGGATTATTATCAAACGCATTCGCACTTCTTCCAGTCGCTAAACCAGCAACATCATCCATTGAAGTACCATTTAATAATATGATACCTAAATCTGGATAAAATTGTCCAAGAGCACCACCTGTTTGTGCCGCAGCCGTTGTATTGATAACTGCAGTACCTGTACCGATAGAACCACTAACAATATTGAATACTCTTCCACCCTCATTGACAGTCGCGACAGTGGTTGCTCCACTATCATCTATAAGATGTGTTGTACCAATTTTAATTTCCCAATTACCAGGGTCTATCTTTTCTCTCATACGAGCTCTGTTAAATGCCAAGAAGTAAAAATCTTCTGAAGCACTTGGTGCACTTGTAAATGTAAACTTCTCTGTTGTTGGTGGAAGTAATACATTCGCAAATTGTCTGTAGTTCGCCGCACTTTCTCTTTTACCATCTGTAAGTTTTGTTGTGTTTCCTAAAGAACCACTTCCGTTAAAATGTGCATATCCAATATCAAATTGAATTTCCGCAGTGGAAGTAGTGTTAGGGTCTTGATGGTAAATGTGTAAAAACGAACCAGTAGCCTGTTGTGTAGAACTTGTGAAAAACGATGTTAATGTACCTGAACCACCACTAAAAATACCACTTGATACCTTTACCTTTTGGTTTTCCACCACATCGTTTTGCCTATCGAATCTTTTAAATACTGACATCATTTACTCCTTATAGTGTACTCGGGTCAGTCTTAATCGTTACCGCCACATTAAATGTAGCACCTGTCGATAATCCTGTGACCGTTATGTTTGTTGAAGTATCTGCTGTTACAGAACGAGAAACAAGATTTACTGATTTTCCTTGTAGAGTAATTGAACGCTTTCTCTCCTCTTCGTTCAAGAACACTGGTGTTGTTGCACCTGTGTTAACTTGTAAATCAGCAACATCTAATTCTTGTATCAAATCTAATTCTTTTAAAATATCCATTCCACCTTTAAATTGCATTGGCCCTAATCCTTTTAAGATATTATTCTTTTTCTTTTTCTTCTTTTTCTTAATCTTAAGATTAGGTGTTACAACTGGTGTTAGATTCGCGATTGTAGCATCATGTAGTGTGAAACTATATCCAGCTTCAGCATCACTACCATTTCTTGTATTAGGTGTAATAGTCTGTGTTACACCAGGTCCGTTAAATACTAACGATGGTGATGGTACTTCCAATACAGGAAGTTTTGCAGTATTCTTAGGTAAAGATACTAACTTAAATCTCATCACTTGGTTTTCATCTACGAATGCCTCAAGTAGTGGCATATTTTCGATTACTGCACCATAGTAATTTGAACCATTTGGATGAGTTACATCCCACAAACGATAATCGATTTCATCATCCGCTAATGCAAATTTTGTAATTTGGAACTCATCTTGTCCTCTTGCTAATAACTCTCGACCTTTTTTTGTTAATACAGCATCGACTGTTACACTTGTATTATTTAAAAATCCCATTATTTTACTCCTATTGATTTGAACTGAGATGGAAAGTGTTCATATATAAATATAACATCACTCAATTTTCTATTCAACTTTTAGTTTAGAATCACCAGGCTCTTGTGTTACAAGTTTTGTTGGTGTAGTGATGGTAGTTTCTATAGGGTCTTTTCCATCAATAGTATTATCTTTTGTTAATAGTTCTCCTTTAACGAATGTTCTAAATAATGTTGATTCGTACGCAGCACTTTGAAATGGTGCTGGTTCGAATGATGCACTATACTGAAACATTCCATTATATCTTGTATGATATCCATAACCATTGGCGATTGATACATCTATTGAACTTGTGTAGTAAGGAACTTTAATTTCATTGTGTTCACTCATTCTTGAGCCTGTAATAAAAGGTTGTACAGTCTCTTCAAATGTTGTATCTATTTCACCAAATGTAATACTTGCGGTAGCATATGTTGTACCAAATTCTGTTCTTGGGTCTATCTCACCTAACTTAACAAGAGATGGTAATCCCAAACTTCCAAGTGAACCTGACATTGATGTACCTGATAAATCTATTTCCGCTTCATAATTTTTATATTCACCTGATATACTAAATGGATTAGGTGCCGCGGATGATGATAATCTTGATGATAATTGTATACCATCTCCAAAATGTCCAGCATTTTCATAATACTGATTATCAAATTCTGTAAGTTCTTTACCAATAACTTGTTTGTTTCTTTCTAAAATATTTGGTTCTATTAATAAACCTAAAGTAGAGTTAGCACGAGCTGGTATTAGTGTTGCTAATTGTTTCCATATCGTACTATCAAAAAAAGTTATAATTCTCATATAATCCCAAAAGTTATTTGTACTCGCGTATTTTTTCCAATATTCTCTTTGTTGATATTCTAATGAAGCGTAGTTTGGTTTATACTGGTCTCTTGGGTCACCAATTAAATCATCAATATTCAAATCAGCCAAACTATAAACAATATCCTCATTTACCACATCAACTGGTGAAAAATAAACACCAAGTTTATTACTATCTATTGGTGCGAAATCTCGTGATGATTTTTCTCTTCTAACATTATATGATAGTGGGCCTGTTAATGTTGTACTTTCAGTTCTTATCTTAGTTGCGTTTCTTCTATTCGGTCCAACATTTGGAACTCTTAATTGTTCTAAATCAACTAAACTTCTATATGAATTACCACTAAAGTTTACGGCACTTGCACTTGGAAAATAAGTTTTAGAAAATGATTTATCTTTTAAATCTTCTGGTGAACTATTAAGATTTATATTATCACCCAATGGTAATCTAAATATTAAGTTATCATATGCTGATGATGTTGTGTTACCATTATATGCCTTTGGTGCTCTTATATGATTATCAAATACACTTGAACTCAATGGTTCACTCCATAATCTAAACTCCATTAATGAACCACTAAATGGTTGTCCAAAGTTTCCATCACCACCAACAAACATCGTACCCGCTGTATGAATTGCCTGATTGAAAGCTGAACCACTTGTTGTTGAACCATCTGCGATTGAAGATGTTGAATATGAGTAAACAATTGTTTCTCTCGTTGAATCATATTGTGATGTTCTTAAATCATATTGTACTTTTTGTGCGTTACCATCACCAGTTAAATCAGCACCACTTGATGATTTTCTTGATAACATTACACTCCACATATCATCATTGTAAAATGGTAATAAGGATGAAGTAACATATTGCATACCCACAGATGAACTTACTGCTAATTGTAAGAAACCTCGATTATCAGTATTTCCATTATCTCTTAATTGTAAAGCAAAACTATGATTACCCTCACCTTTATTTAAAATNGTCATATCCTTTGATACAGGACTTCTAAATCTAAATTCTATTGTTTCTGGTCTGATTCCACTTGTTCCATCATTCTGATAAGGGAACTTTAAATATTCACTTGATTTAAAATCTAAGGCGTATGTAAACTTTCTTTTAATTTCATAACTTACTCTATCATTTAAATCTGGTCCACCATATTCTCTTACTCGTAGTATCGAACTTGGAATACCATAACAATTTACTAATCCTTTTATCGCTCTTGCAGTTCCTTTTGTTTTTAAGAAGTATGGCATGTTAGATAAAATTCTTTTCCATATTTCTTCACTAATAGTTTCACTTGGTGTTTCATTTAGTGCTCCACCATCTATATCTTTTCCTAACAAGTATGTTGGTAATATTACTAAATCGTTTCCATTGTTAACTTCAAACCCTAAAGATTTAGCAACCTCTGAAACAATATCTTTTGAAATACCCTCTGATACTTTTGGTATTCTTTCGTTTATATCTGTAAAGTGTCTTAAGTAACTCCACACCTCATCAAATTGTTGTCCAATCATATCCATAAAATCTAAGAACACATTGTTTTGTGAATCACCTTGTACATGAAGTGGTAAGTTATTTTTTAAACTATCTTGATTGTATGTATCATACTCTTTAGCGTATGAAGTCCAAGTGTTGTACCAAGAAGTAAATTCAGAACTTGATGTGTGGTAAAGTGAATGTGGAGCTGTTGATGTTTCTTTAGGCCAACTCGAACTATAGTATTCACCAACCGAACTTGAAGCGTAACTTGATGAGACCGTAAATAGAAAATTTTCATATGGGTCAAAAGAGTTTATAACTTCTCTTTTCTTTTTGTTTATCGTGGTTCTTGTATCTAAAGAACTTGATACACTAACTAAATCACCAACTTCTTTAGTGTACTCTTGAATTAATTCAACTTTCTTTTTAAAATTTCTTAACCTATTTTCTGCTCCACTAAAATTAACAAAGTTACCAAAACCAAAATCAGTTCTATCTTCACCTAATTTATCAGTTCTCTTTTGGTAATCAATATTTAATTGTACATCAAGTAAACTACCTGATTGTACAATATCAACAATATCATCTTGTGTTGAAACATCTGTTCCAAGTAAATCATCGTATCTTTGAAATTTAGTTCCTCTGAAATTAATTGGATTTGTTGTAGAATTTAAATTAGGAACTCGTAAAAATAAAACTTCTTCTTTCTCTTCTTCGAATGGTATTAATTTAATTTGGTCTTCATATGGTTCCATTTTTTCTTCTACAAAATAAACTAAATCACCCTTTTCAACATCCTCTAATGGTTCATAAAGTTTTACATATCTTGCAGTTCTATCGGCAACATCTTTTAAATTTAAATCTCTATCTTTATCAGAATCAGGTAAACTAACTATTGGAGCATCTTCAATATTGATAATAAGATTATATGATTCATCTTTTACCATGTAAGTGTTTAATCTTGAAATTTTATTCTTTTTATAGTTTACAAAAAATTCATCAAATATTGATTTACCTAAATCATCTCCACTATGTTCAGCATCATTGGCACCTTGTTCGTAAGTTTTATCAACTCTTACTTTATTAAAATCTAAAACCTCAACAATTCTAGCTGAAAAATCTACAGGTATATCTTTAAATGTTTCAACAATTATTTCTTCTGTAATTACTTCTGTTTCAAATTGTGGTGGTACTAAATCTCTTTCTATCTCGTTATTTAACTTCTTAGATATAAATTTTTCTAACTCAGCTCTATCTCTAATTATAGGTGGGTCATCTACAATAAATTCATTTGATGGTTCCAAACCCTCTCTTGATGGTTCATCAATTTCTTCATCAAAATTTTGTAGTGATTCACCAGCTGGTTGTGAAAATGGATTTGGGTCTTCACCCTCACCACTATCAGTAGGTAAACTTTGTCCACCACCTCCACTACTTTCAAAATCATCTTCGTTCATTCTTAACATATTGATACGATGGTCTCTCATGTGTAAGAAATGTTCCATACTTCTCCACTTACCAAGTGTAGCGGATGTTACATTGTTGGCGATAATTGTATGATGTTTATCAAGTACCAAGTTCCAAACATCTAATGGACCTGATTTAAACTCAGTACCGATTTCATTAGCCATATACCATTTACCACGATACTTAATTGGATGATGGTCTGTTGTAACAAGTTTACCAAACTTGACTAACTTATCACCAAATCCTCTATTATCTTTTACTACCTTTAATACTTTTGCGAACCCTTGTTCTGTTTTAACTTTCATACCAGGTTTCATCATCTTGATTGGTATGGTGCGATTGTTACTTAATTTTATTTTTGTATCACCAGTAAAACAAACACTTCCATAATCATCATCATCTCTAAAATCTTCATAATCTTGTGGTGGACCTGGTGTTTCTTCAAGTCTATCAACATTACTTTGTGGTTGTTTATCTTTTACTAAATCTTTAAATCCTTGTTCAAATCTTTTTTCAAACTGAGGACTTGGTGGTGCGAAAGGAACTCCCTCTGGTTTATCAGGTGGTACTTCTTTTAATCTTCTTTCTATTCTTGTAATCTCTTCAATCTTTTCTTGTCGTAATCTGTAATTGTACATACCAGGTATTGTGATTGTACCACCAACCATGGCATCTGTAAATCCTCTTTCTTTTATACCTGGTGTAAAAATTAAAACATTAGGGTCTGTTAAATCAAAACGAATCGTACCAGCATTAGGTTGATTTTGTTTTGGAACATACATCATATTTTTATTAATAGATGCAAAATTCTTAGAGTATGGAACATTCTTAATTAATTGTAAATCTAATTTTAATTCATCCTTACTTGGACCAGATTCTTTAACAACATATTTTAATTCTTTTGGGAAGAGCTCTTGTTCTTTCTGACGATTAAATCCTACCGAACCTAAGAAGTATCTTGTTTTACCATTCACAACTCTGGTTTGAACTTTACCCATATTAATGAAACCATTTTCATTAACAAAGACAGTTTCTTTTTTACCAGCCAATCTTCTTAAAAAAAGATATTTTACTTTATACTCACCCTCAGTAAATCCCATTGAACGAACATGCGTACCAATATCTAAATCCAATGTGTTTTTATCATTAAAGATAACTTCACTTGATGGAAACATTTCTTCATTTAAAAGATTATCCTCTAAATCATAAACATATAAATGTATATAATCATTTGGGTCTTTTCCAAAACCACTATAAAAAGTTAAAGGATATTCTAATTGTTCTTTATCTTTATCTTTTAATCCGTATGTTAACATTACTTAAGCTCTTCTATTTTCTTTTGTAATTTTTTTGAATTTTTTGTAACCTTACTTAATAATTTACTATTTTGTATTTTTTCAATTATTGCCCTAGCCTGTTGACTTGTTTCACCAGCAGAAACTTGTTCTGGTGTATCAGTATCATTATCTTCTGCAATCTTAGCATTTAAACTATTTATAGAACTTGCTAATCCTGTATTTAATTCTTGTTGTGTTTCTATCGCGGTAACTAATTCTTCTGCTAATAAATTAATTTCTACCTCATCTGTAATATCTTCCTCAATAGCCTTTTCTGGTTTTATTTCTTTGAATATAATATCTTCACCAAGATACTTTATGTAATCAGATACTTGTGTAGATTTTTGTCTTACTTTTAATCTCACATATTGAAATGGTTCTTCTAATGATTCACCTGGTTTATTTGGGTCTTCATAAGATAGTAAAGTATTATTTTCATCTCGTAAAGGATTTGTTGAATCAGGTGATGAACCACTAATTTGCATTCTTGATAATGCTTCTTGAATAGCCTTTAACGCTTTTCTTTCATCGGCATCTGTTACATTTTGGTAGTAACTATTTTTTCTCGCTTGTTCTAATGTTAATGGCATTATTGTTCTACTCCAAAGTAATCATAATTTAGTTTTATGTACTTGTTCCATTCATCAGGTATTTCATCTTCATCAAATATTGCTTCGACTGGACATTCTGGTTCACAGGCTCCGCAATCAATACACTCTTCAGGATTGATATATAATTGTAACCCATCAGGATTAAATCCATCTACTTTCGCTTCCTCACCACTTCCCTCTTTATCGAAAGGCCCATGTATACAATCGACTGGACAAACTTCAACACAAGCTGTATCACAAGTTCCAACACATGGTTCTGCAATTATATAAGACATCGTTACCTCACCACTTTAAATGTAAATTCATCATCATAAATCATAGAAGTTTGTTCTGCACCACTTCCACTCACAACCTTAATCTCAAACCTATAAAATCTTTCAGGTTGAAATCCATCCATCCATAAGTTAAAATAATTACTTGTTGAATCACAACTAATAATCGAACCTGTACTAAATGGAATTATCACATCTTCTGTTTCAGCATCTTTAACAGAATAATACGCACCTTGTTGTAATGTTCTACTACCACTTGGTAAATACTTAACAGTCAATGCCGCTGGTGTAGTATCAAATCCTCTTGTTGGATATAATTCTCTACCGACAACTCTAAATTTAACTTTTGATTTTTCCTTGTATTCTGGTTTTAAATTTTGAAAATAAATTTTTAATCTATCTAAATCTGTAGCACTTAATGCACTTAAACTACCTGTGTTCCATGAACTATCATCCCACTCTACTTCTAATTTTGGTGGAAAGATTGTGTTTGTTTCTCTTGAAAAAAACTTCAAATTACCTTGAACCGATGTATCATGTTCAGCAGAACCTGTAGCCAATGTTGGGTCAAAGATAGAATGTAAACTTTGAGATGTTGGTACATTTTCTCTTTTTAGAATAAATCCATAATTAGGAAAAGTAGAACCAGAGTAAATATGATTCTTTACCAAAGAAGTAACATCCATTCTAATATCTTTTGTTTCATAAACTAAATCAAAAGATGCAGAAACATTAAATCCACTATTTAAACTTGATGTATACCAAGTTCCACCTTGTGTATCACTACCACTTACCCATTGTGTTTTTGTTGTATCATTATCACGATACTTCCAACTAGCACCATCACTTATGGTTGGGTCTCTATCTTTTGTGCCTGTACCACCATTCCAACTACCACTAATCATGTACGCGAACAATGTTTGTTCAACTGCTAATTCTGTTGAACTTGCATCATATAAATTTAAATAATATTTCGCATCACTTGGAATGATTCCACTTTGTACCGATGAAGATATGTAACTATAATCAAATTGTATTAAAACTCTTGATACATCAATTGTTGTACCAGCACTATTCATATTTTTATTTATTTCAAGTATCTGGTCTAAACCTGTGTTAATCGAAGAAGTTACACTTCCCTCGTAAATCGTGGCATCAATTTTTGGGTATTCAAAATAATACATTAAATATCTCCTACTACTCTACCCTCAATATCTAAATTAGGGAATTTAAGTTCAAATATACTCGGGTCTAATGATGAGTAAATTACACCATCNTTAGTAGCCGATTGTAAATCATAAACATGTCCACTATATCCATCTGATACTTTATACTTATTCTCTATTACTACCATTTGTTTTTGTGGATTATCATCTTCAGGTGGTACTACACTTGCCACACCCTCTACTAATGATATCACATAAGCGATATCACTTAAAATTATTGGTTGAGATATTGACCATTTATCTATATCAAAATGATTTTTAACCGCATCAATACATCTCAACAATACTTCATTCTTATTGTAATTTCTTTGTGTTACAATACTAAATCTTACACCAATATTAATCGTATACGCATCTTTAATATTTATCGCATCAGTTAATATTCTATATTGTGATAGATAAACTCTAAGATTTTGTTTGACCGTTTCTGTTAAAGCAATTAAATTTTTTCTATAATCAAAACCTAATACATAAAAATTTAGTGCCAATGGATTAGGTATTGTAGTTACATTTTTTTGTTTTGTTACTTTACCATTCTTAACAATTGTTTGTGTGTTCTGTTCTAATTGTTCATCTTGTACAATAAAACATTTAGCAATGTTACCATACTTTTGTGGTAACGAATAAACTCTTGTTATATAATCTTCTTTAGTTACAGCTCTATTTTGTGATTGAAAATATGCCGCCGCATTCTGTCTTACTATCTCTGGTGTTTCAGCCCCACTAGCTCCAGTCGCAGGTTCAGGATTAAATACTGATAAACTATCTTTTGTATCTTGTACTTTAGTTTCATCTAATCCCTCTTCATTTAATGTTAAAGCGATTGAATCTAAATTTGTAATCTCACCACTAACGACATTATCTGCTTGTACTCCACCATAAGTGTAAGTTACAGTCAATGTAATATTACCTGGTGCCTGTCCAAACGCTTTTGTTTTTAAAAAGTTACTTGGGTCAAATGATGTATCAAGTTTAGATAAACCTGTACCAAGTGAACTACCAACATTATCAGGATTAGGAATAATTCGTCTTCATCTGCGTTGGAACTTACACCTGCTCCAAATCGTAATTCCATTTTACCATCACTTCTAACATATGATGTAAAACGATTGGCAGTTTTAACTAACTTTAATATAAATGGTGCAGTGGTTTTATCACCTGCAACATCTGGTGTATTTGTAGAATTATTTTCTATATCTCTGAAGACTGTATCTTGTGCTAAGAATGGAACTTCATACCAAGTGTTTCCACTATCATCAACACAACTTATAATTTCTATAACATTCTTTTTAGCCAAAATAATTTTATCAAATTTTACCGCATCCCCAAATGTAAATGTTTCCGTTGTTTTGAATCCACTTTCTAAATTAGCCTTTTTAGTTAATGTGTAATGTGTTGGTATATCATTATCAGATTTTGAAATCTTTTCAACTCTACTATCATAGGATGTTGAAACAGCGAAATCAACATCATCCATCAACCTAAAACTTCTACCACTTTTACTTGAGAAAACACTATCAGCATCAACTTTTAATGCGTAACTTGTATCTGGTTCATAATTATCATCATCAATGGATAACGCAGGAACTTCTATTGTTAAATCAGCGACAGTAAATGATGGTGTTGATAATTTTGGTTTATATCCAAATGATTGTGCAATCTTAAAAATATTTTTCTTTTCTTCTGCACTATGTAATAATGTTTCACGATATTGATTATCAACATAGTATGATAATACATCACCAACATATGCCGCCATTTCAATGAACATCATACCTGGTGATGATTCATTAAAATCATTGTATGCAGTAGGATAATAAGATTTAGCAAACTCAATCAGATTTTGTCTTATTGAATTGAAATCTCTTCCGATATATTTAATATCTTTTTTAACTATCTTTTTACTTGTTCCGTATTCTGCGTTAGGCATTTTTAATCTCCAGTATTAAAATTAAATGTGATTGTTTCTGGTGAATCAGGGTCATCGACTGTTACTATAAATTCTAATTGTACCATAACTTTATTTGGTTCATTATCAGGATAACTAACAAAAATATTATTAACCTTAATATATGGTAACCAATTAGATATAGCTTCTCTTATTGCAGTTTCTATCTTATCCGCAATATCTTCTGTTCTTTGTTCAAAAAGTATCGATGGTAAATCACTACCAAATGTTGGTTGTCCAACTCTTTCACCTTTTTGTGTTAACAACAAATTCTTTAAATTAGATGCGGCCTGTTGTTTTACAGAACTAGCTCTTGGAAAAAATCCATCATTACCACCAACATAAGTTAGTGGAAAAGTACATCCGAAAAAAGAATCCTCATCTTCGTTTATCTGACGAACTGATGGATTGTTTGATGTTAATACATTTTCAGCCATTATTTTTTACTCTTAAACTTATCATGTTTCATTAAATCTGAATAATCTCTCGTGAGTGCATTTACTACTGAATCAGGTAATTGTTCTGATGTAACTCCAGCTTGTTTCATAGTTTGAACAGCTGCAACCTTTCGTTGTGTTTCTTTATCACCACCTGCTCTCATTGAATCACCATATCCTAATAGTTCTGCAGCTCTCGATGAATCAAAAACTCCACCACCCATTGTTGGATATTCATCCGTCTCTGAATCACCTTTACTTAAACCAACAGTCTCGTTTAACACATCGTTCAGTTCTTTATTACTTGTGTATTGTACAGGCTCTTTCTTCTGAACTTTCTTAGGTTTTGTTTTAGGTGCAAGAGATTTTAGAGAAGATTTATTCTCCTTAATAAATATCTCATTCACTTGTTTTTTGACTTCTTTACGAACTACTAATTCGATTATTTTTATTAAGTCACTTTTCTTCATAATATACTCCTATCATATTACATTATAACCAACCCATGGCAAAGGTGATGGGGCAGCTGGTTGCGTTCCCGATATCTGTGCCAAGTGTGTTTTAAATGAAGTTATTAATTGTTCAATAAAATCATCTAAGTTCTCATTTAATTTTCCTTGTGGGTCTATAAACGCACCAGTTACTCCTGGTACTATTACTGCGGCTCCACTTGCGGTTAAACCACCTAACCAATAAATTTTCAATCCATTATCAAGTGCGACAGAAAAAGGAATAGTACCAAATCCAAGAAAACATGGTATCAACGCCGCCTCAAATCCTTTTACATTTCCCACTGCTAAAGGTCCTGCCGCTGGTGCATTTGCGAATCCTGTCTTAATACACTTATCATACGAACTCGCGATTACTGATGCCATCTTTGTTTTATCGTTACTACCCAATGTGGCATGTCCACTTTTATACTCACTTCTAAATATATCCCAACTCATATTTTCTTTAATTATTCAACTTTATTATTTGGACTTTTAATTGTTGATAAAGAAGATTTCAAACTTGCTAATAATCCAGCACCTGGTCCAACTACTACTGGTCCTGTTGGTGCTAATAAACCTGTTTCTATTAATGTTAATATATCATTTAATTTTGATTCCAATGTATCACCTAATACCATTGGTTCTGTAGCATTAATACTTCCTATCTTTGTTGTTGGTGATTCAATAACAACTTCTTTTGGTGAAGTGAAAGAAATATTATTGTTACTTAATATTCCTATATCACCACCATTTTTTGTATTGAGTGTAATTCTATCTGAATTTATTAAAATATTTTTTCCCTCATATGGTCCTGGTGATAATTTTGATTCTGTACCTGGTGTAAATTCTAATGTTTGATTTGTTGTAAGATAAATACTTGAACCATCGGTATCAATTTTTTCTGTAATTGGAACTTTTGTATCACCCTCAATTGTTTGTCCAGCGTTTAAAATAATGTTTGGTGAATCTTGATTTTCATTTTTTATATCACTACCAATTCTTATAGTGTTTCCAAATCTACCCTCAAAAATTATATCACCCTCATTAGGTAATAATCTTCTTGCATCATCTGCTCTTGTAAAATAATAACCTGATTCAGTTCCTCTATCATCTCCGTTAACAACTTCAACACCAGCTTTAGATTCAAATGTATTTTTATTTTTACCTCTACTTAATCCATGTTGTGTATTAAAATTAGGATTACCAAATAAATTTAATTGTGTTGTAAAAAATAATTGTCCAAGATATCTAACACCAATAACAATTTCACCAACTACAGGTGTTTGTTGAAAGTTAGGATTCAATGGTTTGTAATTAGATAATCTATCTATATTTAATCCTTGTTCAGATATACAAAATCTACCCAACACACCACCTAAGTATGTGTAATCAGGTGCACCATCTTTTGTAGGAAAGGATGGTTTCGTATCATCTATGTGAACTTCAACTACTTCTAATGGTTCCAACTCATAGAACTCAGCGGAATCTTCCGCTACTTCTCTCATTAATCTTAATGTGGATTCTACATTTTGTATTCTATTAGCAGTAATCGGTCCTGTTTTGTTTCCAGAAGGCGATTCTTTTTTATACATTTCTAATCCTGTGAAAGTTTTGCACTAATATTATCGTTGTGGTCTTGTAACTCATTGACTGTATTTTCAATGTTTTTCATTAATTGTTCTTTTTCGGCATCAGTTAAAGCAAACTCACCCTCTGAATCTCCTTTACCAGCTCCTTGAGCTAATCTCTGAACGATTGTGGCGAGTTTAACCAATTGTTCATCATTCTTTACATTAATTTCTAAATACTCTTTTAACATTGGAATGATTTGAACAGCTGTATCCCCATCCTTAATGAATCCAACTACTTCTTTCATGAGTACTTCTAATTGTTTTTTATTAGTTTTAGAATTATCATAGATGTCTTTGAATACATCGGATAAGGTTTTACCCTCAAATATTTCGAAATCAATTGCCATAATTTTACCTGTATTGTATCAATAATAAATATTAAACTTCTAAAAAATAGGGATATATATTTATATATTGAAAACTATTTCCGAATATATACAATAGTTATTTAATGTCGGTGAAAACCGATGAAATTGATTAACTAACGGGAGAAAAACCAGATGAAGGAAATCATAACACTCGTAAAAGGATACATAGATGACTTAGCTCAGATGATGTTATCCTTGGTAGCCATTGGTGCGATTTCTGAAGTAATCTTTGGAAGTGGTATCTTCGGTGTTAATGTTATTGGTAACCTAACAGCAATCATTAATAACTTCGGCGAATCCGGTTTCGCTGGATTAGTCGCTTTATTGGTGTTAGTGGGTTTATTCCGTAAGTAGTACTATATCGGATAACTATGGGGGAGTCATCCGAGGCTCCCCCATTACTTTANGATTTCNAAAGTTTTNTCAGCATNAAATCTNCCAGCCTTAGGCCATCCATTTANNGCNCCATCACTTTCACCTGGTGTTTTAATCCAAAGNTAAGCATCACAATAATCTAGAATCTGTATTAATAGTAGGTTTCTGTCCTAACTTCATTTCTTGTGGATTAAAAGTTTCCCAAACCTCTTTACCATTTCTTGATGTATCAATTACATAATTACATTTAAAATGGGNAGCTAATTTATCACCATATCTGATACATCTTTTTGTAGGTACAAAGTTACTTGTATTCAAACTAAAACCTCTAAGATTTTTATTATGAAATAAACCAAAGTATGTTTTTACATCAGTTCTATTTAACCATTGCGGATGTCCTACATCAAGATAAATTACTGCATTTGTAGATGATAACTTTTTGATTGCTGATTTTATCAATCTTGTTCTTTTGTGTTTTTTATAGAAGTTCATCTTTCTCATATGTGGTACGGCATCAGGTTCCAATATAACTATCGGATTATAAGTTCCAATACCTTTACATACATTATCAATGAATTCTAAATATTGTCTTTGGTTCAAACCACCTTTTGAGTGGCCACCCACATCCCTATCTGGTATAGAATATAAAACGATAACAGGTTGATAAGGATGTGCTCTTCTACACAATCTACGGATTCTACCACTCAATCGTTTGATTTGTTTTTTTGGATTATCTACAAACCAAAACGAACTCGGTTGAGAAGTAATAGATTTAAGTTCAGGATATATATCGGTATTGTTTTTACGATAATCCCAATCTTGTGTGTANAGTTTTAATTGAACCATGAGCCGGTCTGTTTTGTTTCAACAGAGCCAGTAGATAGATAAGTTTGTTGTAACTTATTGTGATGTTTTCTCATAACATTTATTACACGAGTGATATGTTGTGTGTTACTTCCAGTCATCTCACGAATCAATATGTACAATGCTTTTTTGTTAAAGTTATCAATATTTTCTCTCATATCAATCAACTCAACAACAGCATTTGCAACATCTAAATCTTTCTTTCGTTTAAAGACTGTGGATAGATTGTGTCTCCAATACTCTGCCAATTGTTCAATGTATTCCATCTTCATTGTACGAGCCTCTTTACTACGAAGTTCTGTAATCGGGTCTCGTTTATAATCCATAACATCTTCACCATCATGTTGTTTCATTCGTTTGTAATTATTGTTGTTATGTAGAATCAAATAGTTCTTAGCAACAATACTAAAGTAAGAGAATGCCTTACCCTTACCCTCTGTGAACTTATGTATGTTCATATATAAGAAAGATACAACTTCATGTTTAACATCTTCACTTGGAACATCAAAGTAATAAAACTTAAATGTGTGAATAATATTCTCAGCCAACTTTTCGAAAGCAGTACGAATATGTTCATTATATATTCGTTCTTTCATATGTGGTCGGGTTTCATTATTCAATCTGATGATTGCATTTTCAGTATCTTGATTAAAATAATATCTCGGTGAACCTTTTTTGGCTTTTCTTGGCATTATATATCCTCTTCGGTTATGGTGGTTAAGTCATTTACTGCTTGTTGTATTCCTTGAAATACAACTCCGATTTCATCATCGGATTCAAACTTACCCTCTGAATCTAATTCATCGAGTACATTTTTAGTTTGAATTAATCTAGCGGAATAGTTTTCAATCCAATCCTCTAATCTCTCAACTTTTTGAAATTGATTGTATGTTGTCCAACTAAGTGTTAGAGTTAGAATTGTTGTTACTCCTAATAGTATTTCTATCATTTTTTATCTCCAAACAACTCATCAAATAAATCTTTTGGTGAATCACCTGTGAGTTTAGTTTCTACTTCTGTCTTAACAGCTTGTTTAATATTACCAACTGATTTATTCACCTTTTGTGTTTTAACATCTTCTTGATGTTTCCATTGTGATTTTTCAGTTACTGTCGCGATGTGGTCTGCCCAATGTATTACATAAGGTAAGGCACTTTCAAAAGCGTTTTCTGGTTTATATGTTTTAAAGTATTGGATGTTAGCATCATCATACATACCATCACTACATTTAATAGCCATGAATTCATTATGATTAACTTTGATATCAAAGTGTTGTAACAAAAATAATGCTCTATCTGTTACACTCATGAAAGCCATCTCATCGTTTTGTGTAAACCATTCGTTGAGTTTCTTTCTTCTCCAATCATCTTCTTGTGGTAAATAATATTCATGTGTTAAATCACCAACTTTACCTAAGTCATGATGTAACGCCGAGAATACTAATTCTTCTAATGTAAAATCAATTACACCACCAACTCGTTCATAAACTCCCATCAGTTCTTTAGCAGTTTGTACGATGTGTAATACATGCTCTACATAACCACCTACGAAACAATAATGATAGTTTGGTTTACCACTTGCGGGTGCAACTATAATTCTCTCTTTAAAGAAATCATACATCTTAAGTATTTTTTCTTTTCTCTCACCATCAAAATGTTCTTCAACTACATCAAGTAATTTCTGATAGTTATCGAGTAATTGTTGTTCTGTTAAGTTTTTCATTTCCGTAACCTTTGTATTTATCCAATTTAATTAGTGTTAATATACGACATTTTAGTATACATGTCAAGTCTTTTTTGCAATTTTTTCCATATCCTCTCCACCGAGATTATAAAATAATGTTTTGCCATCTAACTTATTATTTTGTAACCACCACCACGCTTTCTTATCCCAATTACCATTACATGGAAATGGTGTTTCTAAATAATCCATAGTATCAAAAAAATCTTGTTCGGCCTCTGTTATATAAACATTGTTGTGATGATATACATCCCACTCTTTTAATTTTCTTATAATAGATTTTTCCCCCGCCGTGGTAATCAAATAAGCTTTCTTTTGTGGTAGAAAGTTATCGTAATCCATAAAACCTTTTAGTACTCCAGCACCTGTTACACCACTACCAGCGTTTAATACGATGTTATCAAAATCATATTCTTCTTGTATCTTTTCCACTCTATCAGAAAAATAATTTATATATTCAGGATGATTAAATGCATATGGCATCATCTGATAATCTTTTTCTTCTGCAACTCGTTTTGTATATGTTTCAACAATATCAAGTAAGTTTGGTTTTACAGGTACTAACTCAGCACCATATTCTTTTATTTTATCCAATATTTCTGGTGGATAATTTTTACTATTTGGATAGGCAATCTTTATATCAAAACCTAACTCTCTTCCAATATAAGCGAGTGCCCATCCACTATAACTAACTCGAACAGATAAGTGTAGTAGTGGTTTGTTCTTATCCAAATCACCACTCTCTAACACTCTTCGAATACCCTCCATCTTTGCCCATGGCGGTAAATCTAAATCACCATTAAACAAATCATCTCTCTTAACCCATACATCTTGTTCACCACAAGTGTATTTTTCTATAGGTGTATCGAAATTAAAGTAGAGCATCTAAATGTTTCTGTTCACACTCGATATCCATAATAACATGGAATCGATAATTCTCTGAGTTATTTACCACCCAATGTGGTTTTCTTTTATCCATATAGTAATAGTTATTTGTTTTTAATCTATGGTCAATTTCTTTTCCATCCATTCCAACTTGAGTAAATATACAATCATCATCAACTTGAATTGGAAAGTGTACTCGTAATGAGTTACCAATCTTCGGACCATTTTTTGTTTTATAATCCCAACTATCATATCCAATATCTGAATGTCTTTGAATCAAACCTTTATGTGGTTCAACTCTTGTAATTACTAACCAAGTACATTTACCAACTTCAGTAATCTTATCAACTATCTTTTGTAGTTTTGGAATAGATTCAAGTATCTTATAATCAATTGGTGAATCTGGTTTGATTGGTACAATCTCAATAGTGTACCAAGTTTTTTCAGGCCCACCATAGTTACCATTGATACCATCATACGACCATGGATTCAATGCATCTTGATAGTTCTTAATCTCTTCAACTAACTCACCACATTCCTCAGGTGTAATTGGTGATTCAATATCAATTTTTTTAATTGTNATATCCTCATATGGTAAATGACCTTGTTGTTGTTTATCACCGATGTAATAAATACCACGAACTTCTGAACCAACTGCAGTAACTTTAATTGATAAAAACTTACCACCCATTTTTTCTAATAGTGCTTTATCTTCATCNAATTCCATGTTNACATCAGTAAACCAAATGTTTCTTTTTGATGTTAAGAATTGTGNTTCTTCAGTTCGTTGTTGTTCAATATCCTCAATCAACTCATCTATATATTTATCTTCGTAAGCGAATCTTGTAATTTGTAAATCACCTTTTTCAACTCTACCAACAATATCTTCAGCAAAATCTTTTACTCCACGACTACCTTTGTTTTCCTTTATAAAGTATGCCCAAACTAATTTACCATCTACCTTTTTAAATCTGTAATTTTCTTTGAAGTTTTCATCAAAGATATTTTTCCAATTTACTTTTTTAAATGGGTCAAGATTTTGTTCTTTCGATGCAATCGGTTGTGTACTCCATTGTGGTGGACAATCATAATCTTGGAAGAACTTAGCTTCCTCTTTATATTGTTCCTTTATCTGTTCATCTATATCTGCTGTTTTTGGAATCAAAACCATTTATTTATTCTCCTCTCCAATACAGGATTCTCTACATCATCATCTAAACAACTTTGAATAATTTCTGATAATTTATTGTGGTCATTCTTGTGTCCAAGATAATCCCAACTCATATGTTTAGTATAAGTTACTTTGCCTGTATCGATTAATTCATCTCTTAGTTCTGTACCTAATGTATCTATAAATATGCTTTTCAATTTCTTTTCGGCAATTAATTTTAATAAGTCTTTATTATTATGTGTTTTGGCTCTACTGATAGAAACAAAGTTCATATCATTTACATTTTTAAATAATTCATAATTAAACATATTTTCTGTTTCATTATTTAGTGGTACACATGAAACCACATTTTTATAATGATTATTTATATGGATAACTTGAACCATTGAGTTCACTACAGAATATTCGAAACCATTTACCGAATAGTATGGTTCAATCAATTCTTGTAATCGTTTTGATATACTTCCATTACCAAATATCAATGTGTTACCATCAACTAATTTATCATTTATCCAATTTGCACATCCCTCTGTATTGGGATTAGTNGCCACAACACCAACCCCATATTGTTTACAGAGTTCTAAATTTATTCCATCGGTTCCATGACCACGATATACAATCCATTCTAAGTTTGGATACTTATCTAAAATAGTTTTACCTATCTTAGTAAATTTATTTGATATAACTTTAATATCATTTACAGGTATATGGTCTGATTTCTCCATCGCACCTACGATGTAAGAATCAGGTATGTACTCCTGTATACCATCCAAATCGGATTTATCTCTTAGTAATATATTATTCACCAATTAAATACTTATATAATCTTAATATTGTTTCAGGATTGTTATCATCAATTCTACCAATAGCGTTGTTACACTTTGAACAAATCCATCCACGAAATTCATTAGTTTCATGATGATGGTCTAAACACCACCTACTTGTGTGAGTATCATACTTACCAACTTTTCTCGTACAAATAGGACATGGTGTACCTAACTTTGGTTTATCCTTACCATGTTTTTTATACAACTCAGATATAACTCTTTTGTTGTGATTAGCACAACTTTTACAAGTGGTACTATTCTTGGCTCGATAACCATCTTTATCAACCCTTTTGTGATGGTGTGTAAAAGAAGTTTTATTATTCTTTAATACACCACATTGTTTACATCTTGTTCTACCAGGTTTAATACCTTTGTGAACACTTTCTAATATCTGATTATTCATATGATGAAGTTACAACATTTTAACATTAATGTCAAGTCTTTTTTGTAAAAACTTTTCGTAACCTTTACCATCCTTGAATAATTCTCCAAATGTTTTATACATATCAGGTTCTTCATTCTTTAAGTAATCAGTATGACAACCAACTTGAAATGTTTTCTTTGGTCTCCATAATAATTCTTCTGATATGTTTTTTTCAAATGCTTTTCTTAAAATAAACTTCATTACATTTCCATCAGAATATTCAGATGTTTTGTATTCGAAGTTTTTTCTTTCCTCAAAATTTTCATCACGATACTTTGTAGGGATTCTTAATCCAAAATCAATAACCTCTTTATTTAAAAATGGTGTTCGTAATTCTACAGTCCCACCATACATCATGGATTTGTTTGTACGCACTAAGTTACTCTTATGTAATCCATTTAATAAGTTCACTCTCTTTTGGTGCCAATGTAAAGGTTCATTCCAACAGAATCTTTTTACATCACCATAAGAAGCAAATATTTCATCTGCTCCCTCACCACCAAATACAACTTTAAATCCTCTTCGTTCTATCTCTTCTGCCAAAAATAATTGAGCAACTGCTGGTGATACTTGAGTCCATTTAAATGTTTCACTTGCCCATATACTTTCACTTAATCTTTTTTCTATATCTTCCCTATCTACATTTACCTCATGTAGTTTGATTCCAAATTCTTTTGCTGCCATACGAGCGTAATATAAATCATCTTTATATTTTGATTTCCTAATCGGATTAACATTCACCACAAATGCTTCGATATTTGGTAGTTTCTTGGATAGTAACCAAGTGATGACAGTACTATCTATACCACCACTTAGTATTGTACAAACAGGTACATCACTAATCAATTCATTATCTACAGCTTCATTCAATACATTTCTAAAACCATCTACATAAAAATCTAATCCTTTATCTTCTGATTCAAAATGTTTAAATTGTTCTTCATCTCTTGTGTAATAACTTTGATTATCTTTATCGTAATTATCTTTAAATGTATACCAAACTTCTTCTTCCATATCATATGAGTTATGAATAAATGGATGTGGTTTAAATGTAATCATATGACCAGGTAAGACAGGATATATTGTTTCTTTATCTTTTACATCNGCCATCTTATGATATTTACTTTTTACATCTATCTTATAATATGGTGTATCACATCCAATTAATAAACCTTTTGCTTCACTACNGAATCCAAATCGTTCACCATCATAATGATAATACAATGGCATCCTACCAATAAAATCTCTTCCCAAGTAGGTGGTATCGGTTTGTTTATCATACAAAGAAAACGCAAACATACCATCGAGTTCACGAAGTGAACGGCCGATATTTTCGATGTTGTGTATTAGATAGTAAAGTAAAAGTTCGGTATCACTTTTCTCAGTTTTAAAGTTATAAAGTTTACGAAGTTTCTTATCAAACTTATCAAAAGAACTTTTCCATAGCTCTCCATTAAACACAAGGTAATATCTCGAATCATCGGATACCATCGGTTGATTAGCCACTTCGTGTAAATCTTGGATGGATAATCGATTATGCGAGAGATACATCCTATTATCAAATGAGAAAATGGTATTGTTATCTTTACCCCTATGAACAATACTACTTAATCCTTGTTTAACTTTATCTATACTTTCGTATTTATTTCCACCTAATATTCCACACATAATCTAACCTTTATGAAATACAAATATAGGTTCAAACTTATACGCCTTTTTATTATGTATCACTGCGTTTTTAATTCCACTTTTACTTGGGTCTAATCCTACCATTCTGGTCATTAACATCTTTAACTTACCTTTATACTCTCCACCTAACTCTGATATAATATCAATACTATCTTGTTCAAGTGGGTAGTATAGGGAGTCGCCAATCTTAATATCTGCGATATTCCAAAGGATGTATCTATCATTTTTAAGATAAGTGTACGCCGTAGTTAAAGTAGGTCTTAGAAAGTTATCTCTCCAATCCTCATACTCTGAATAGGCTTTGAAACTTTGATTCTCATCTTGTGAATATTGTTCACGATTAAAATAAGGTGGTGAAGTNAACACGATATCCAACTTACCTTTATACTTTTGAAAGTTAGGATTATNACCAATCAACTCACTACCATCTGTAAATACATCATAAGTATTACTTTTCTTTTCTACTTCAAAAAACTTTTGGAATGTTTCACTTTCATTATCCACACAATTGTTATTATAGAAATCAGCAACCGCTTGATATCTACCACTCGTATCTGGATTAGGGTCTGTTCCAACATAGTGTGCTTTCTTTCTCATACTCATAGCACCAATAATCCTACCACCCCAACCACTACTACTATCATAGATTGTGATTGGTTCATCTACATGAGATGTATAGGTTTCATACAAATACTTAGCAGTTAATGCTGGAAAGTTTACGGCAGGTTGTCCACATGATAATCTAAACACTTGTAATATTTTTGGAAAGATACCATCTGTTTTATCATACCAACGAATCAAATAAAAGAACTTAGTTACTTTACCACTCTTGGCAACACTCTCACTTGGTATATCACCAAGATTACTAATTTGTCTTTTATTTAAATAACCATCTTCAACTAATTGTTTTACATCATCTGCTTGTAAATATAAATTTTTAAACCCTTGATACTCTTCATTAAATGTACCATAGTTATCGGTTGTTATATCTTTAACACGAGCCAACACGATATCATAATCAGAATATTTATCCACGAATACTTTACCATCATGAACATCTTTAATAAATTGTATTCCATCCTGTCCATTCCAAAATGGATTTTCATCTCTTTTATTTACAACACTTCTACTCCAACTATACATTGAATCTCGTTTAACAGCACGAGCCATAATCTTTACAAACTTCTCTTCCATATCAGGGTCTGCAAAGTGGTCATAAATAGATAAACCATTATCGGCAGATTTACCAATACTGATTTTTGTTTTTAACATTGTTGGAAAGAACTGATTAACAACACTAGCATCTTTGTTAAAGTTCTGAATGATACCAAGTGATTCTTCATCACCCGTTTTATCTTCTTGTAAAAAATCACAAGGATTATCTTTTAATTTAGAGAAACTCTTAACGATACCTGATTCATCTTTTCCAATGACAGGTGGTGTTCCATACTCATCCCATTGTGAAGTTACTTCCTTACGAAGTAATCTTGCCCACTCTGTAAACTCTTTATCAGTTTTACCGAGTAAATCATGATAAGTAGTATTAGATTTGAATTCTGAGAATCTACTTCTTTCGTAAAACCATTTTTTCATATAACCTCATTTATTAATAAATATCATCTTAATTTTCATTATTCAATACTAAATTAGTTTTCATTATCTTTGCGCTCTCAACCTTATAAGGTTTAGTACCAGGTGATTCAAGAATATCTATTCTATTCACGAACCTTTTATTCATCGTATCTTTTACTTGGTATACTCCATCTTTTTGACCAGTTCCCTTTAGAACAATGAAATCACCATATTCCAAGAAACCACCATGTCGTTTCAAAAGATTTCTACTAACCGCTATGAATCGGTACTCGCTAGCTTTGTGTACCCTTATACGCGTTCCATCCGCGAGAATGTTCGGTGTAGAATCAGTTTGAGAACGAACAGGATGATACATTGTTACTGTCACTTCCATTCCCTCAAGTTTAAATTCTTCTACAAGAGCACTTAATCTCTCGTTTTCAGAATTTAGTGTTCGAACTGAGTCCTTGTGGAACTCCTTGTAATTGTCAAAGATAACTGTCCAAACAAATCCGTTAAAAACGAAAAAGCTTAGAACTACTATTAATGTTTTTAAATTCTTCATAATGTTTTCATCATGAAGGTCTTCATACACACTCATATATAAATATCTCCTTTCACGAGATTATTACATTTTATTTATAACTTTTTTGTGGAGCTGGGCGGAGTCGAACCGCCGTCCATACTATTTTCAAAGTCAAGTCATTTACAACTTAGTTAGATTCCAAATCGGTAGTTATCTAACAACCCACCATGTCCCATTTTACACAGAATGGTTTAACTGAGATTTCATTTATACTCTAAACCTGAAGTGAGTTTGGTTCCGATATCGACATCTTATCTTACTATCGGAGTCATAAGTAAGATGGCTTACTTAAGCGTAAGCAAAATTGGTCGTATTGCCAATTAAACAAATGAACCTTTTGTAGCGAGTCTTGTTCAAACTCCGTTGCACTTAATCATCTACGATAGCTGTCGAATCCCAATACAGCCCCATATCTAATCAACTTCATCAGAATCCCATTCATCAATGACATCCTCTTCACCAAGTGTAATATAAGTATCAAGAACATCAATCAAATCTTCAACAAGATTCCAATCTTCTGTATTATAAGCTTCTTCAAGCTTAGATTTTATTTCAACTAAACTCATCTTAAACTCCCCTTACTTGTATCTGTATAATTATACTGAAACAAAATAATTCGTATTAAAAGATAGAGTCCCATTGATTGAAGTAGTGTTAATGTTGGTAAACCAAACAAAGGCATCAACCAATTCCATAGTAACCAAAATGGTAATATAAAAAATATACCAAGTACAATTAACATCGCGAAACCAATTAATCCACCACCCAACATATACCACTCTACATTAGAACGCATATTCTACTCCTACTTTAAATTTATAATACTTCCTACCTTTAATATCATTGTAATCAAAGACATTAGTTAAAGAAACATTATCATTTACTTTCCAATTAATCTGAACATAATCTTCCATATCAACTCTACTATATCCAGTCAATTCATCACGAAACCAATAACCATCCCACTTTGCTTCCAAAGATAATTTATCATTGATTTCTTTTTTCTTTTGAATACCCATAGATAAACCACTTTCAAATTTTTCATCTGAATATAATCCTGTGTATCCAACAGAGTAATCACCATTACGATAACGAATATCTGCCTTACCATATTTTAAATCACGAGATGTTTTATTAACATATTGTGGTTTAAAATAAAAGTTCTTAGGTTCCCATTCAAACCATACTTCATCATCAATATAAGATTGTCCTAACTCTCGTTCCCAATCTCGTTTCAGATAAATGTTTTCATTCTTAAACCCAAGAGCAATTTCATAATCATCTTTAGTGATTGTATCATCATTAGGTGTTCTGGCACTAAATGATGTAAACAATATCAATCCACTTAACAACCCTTGTAACATGAATTATATTACCTCTACAATTTTAGATTCTTTTACTACTTTAACTTCAAATGAGTATGGTGAATCTTTTAACATCTCATTTACTTTTGCTTCTGCAACACTCACAGAATCACACTCAACTAAAAACGCTCTACGAGTTTTCTTTTCTCTTACACCATTCTTTGTTGGTATCTCTTCTACGAATACTACTTGTGCTTCATAATACATTATGTAACTCCTTATATTTGTCAACGGCCAATTCTTTGTGTTTTGCTTCAACCATAATATCTACATTGTGGCCATAGGTATCAATGTAATCTAACACATAATCTGAATGTGCTTGTGGTCTAATACTTTCATCTAATTGTTCTTTACTACGAGATTCAGAATAGTGAACTACAGGAACAATATCATCAGGCCATGTTGATATGGCCAACTCTAATGCTTCTCGTTCTGATAAATCACCTGTACAAAATTTGTGATGGTGGTAATCAAATACGATTGGTATTCCAATTCTCTCATGGATATACATCAAATCTTTTACTGAGTACATACTTGCTTTATCATCATTCTCAACAGTCAATCTTGTTTGTACTGATTCAGGTAATCTTTCGAAGTTCTTACAGAACCTATCCATAGCTGATAACTTATCTCCATACACTCCATTACAATGTATGTTAAGTTTGTTGTATGGTGTTCTTGATAAACCCATCATATCAAACTCATCACCATGTATAGTTAAGTCTTTGATTGTGTTCTCAACTACTTGTTCGTTTGGTGATACCAATACATTGAAAGGACCAGGATGTGCGGTCAATCTAACACCATGTGTTTTAGCCATCGTACCAGCTGAATGAAACCATTTTTTGATTTCATCAATATCTTTCAAATCATCCCACTCATACTCTGTTTTCCAAGGTGCCATATCAGAACTCAATCGATAAAAATCATAACCATTAACTATGTTCCATTGAATCAATTGGTGTAAATCTTTTACATTTTGTAAACATAGTTCACTAGCATAATCCACACCTTTTTCATCAAAGGTTCTACGAATCATACTACGATTGGTTGTGATTGGTTGTGTACCTCGTGGTTTGTTTCCATACTTAGTAGGATAACTAAGTTGCATTGAAATACAAGCGTAACCTATTTTGTTTACCATTCCTCTCTTCTCCCAAAATTATTTTTTTCAATTCTCATTTTTAAATGTTTTTTGTATAATCTCATCTGATTCATATGATATAATGCTGAACAAATATCTTGAATCATCCATTTCAGTTTTAATAAGTAGTACATAAAAAACTCAAAACTTAAAAAAATCTTCGTAATCATCTTTGTACATTTGGTAAATAACATATAATATTACCGCTGTTGTACCTAATCCGATATATAACTCTGCCATATTAACTCCTTATTTGATTTGTAAATTTTGTAATTGTTGTGGAACATTCTTTTGTATATAATGTTGTATAACAAAAGCTTCTACTATGTGAGTAAAGAACCAAAAGAAACAAATCATTGGAACAAATATTTGATAATCCATTCCTAACTTTTGGATACCTAACCACACAAAAAATATCATAGCCATACTTTTAGTTAAAAACCCAACACCACTAAATCCTAAACCCATAACACTACCACGAGCGACTGTAACATATATTCCTATACACATATGTACAAGGTTTAAAAATATTGGTGCAAGTACACCTAATAAAAAATACTCAATCATTACCGACTCCAAAATGTTCTAATATTAACCACACCACAATAGTCCAAAATAAAAAGACCAGTAAAAATTTCATTTATCTTTTTTCTCCTTTTTCTTTTTACCAAAAATCTTTTCCCAATTCTCATCATACTTTTTTTTATCTGATGTTCTTGGTGCAGAACCTTTGGTAGTTCCTGAATCATATATGGATTTACCCATAATCTTTTTCTCCTAATTCCCTATCCCAATAAACCTCACCATCTGTACCTGTCGATTTATCTACGGGTTCTTTTGTAAAATCCCACATATCTTCCGCTGATATATTATCATCACCTGTATAATCAATCCCATACTCGAAGTAATCATTAATATATCTTTGTATATCTGATGAAGAAAGATACAACCCTGTCATGTATTCTCTTGCGTGAGTATTTCTTCTCATTACATTTTCTTTCTGCATCCTACGAAAGATATAATCACCTAATTTGTTATGGCTCATTGTGCCTCGTATCCACAATCATATACACCATTATCTACAAAACAACCATAATACTTAACTGATGCACCTGGTATATCAATTCTGTTAGGTCTGTTTTGTTGATTGGCAACAAACTTAGCTGGTGGTATATACCACTCTTTGTATTTAACTTCTTTTATCTTACCACAAGCAACACACTTTCTTCTTATTGTTTCTACTTCTGGTCTCTTTTGTTTTCTTGGCATTCCTTACCTCTTAGTTAGTTTCTAAATCTTTCATCAAATAGTAAAACATAAATTGCTGTTAAACAAATTGTTCCTACTATAAGACCTGTTATGATTTGAAATAAATCCCACAACAACCACATTAGAATAATCCTTTAATGTACATTACTATTTGATTCTTCCAAATCATAAGTGAAGTAATAAATACTCCACCACCCATTAACAAACTTGGATGTGTTTCACCACACAACCCAATTAAGTGTTTGAAAAAATGTATTAATCCATCCATTATTTTATCTCCCATCCATCATTAATAAATTTTTGTGCTTTCTTATATTTTAATACTTTTACGGCATCACCTTTTTTAATTGTAACTAATTCATTACGACCAATCTTTTTTTCACTTCTAACATAACTTGTTTCAATCTTTCTATCCATACATACAATACCATTTAAATGGTCTATCTCATGTTGTACACATACTGATTCTAACAATCTCATGTTTCTATTATCATCGTTTTTTTGTTTATCTTCCCAACTACCTTTACCAGTCTCACCAGTCTCTACACCACTAAATAACATAGAACCCTCAACATTAGCTGATGTAACTTCAATGGTTTCATATCGTTTAGTATTAACACCTTTTTTTGGAAAACTTAAACAACCCTCGTAATAATTTATTTCATTTTCTTTTGAGATGATTTTTGGGTTAATGAGAACCAAAGGTTCAATAACATTGACAACGGCCACCTGTGCATCAATTCCCACTTGATTAGCTGCCAACCCAATACCGTCCCCTCTTTGGTTAAGTATCTGAAATAATTCTGTTGCAATAGCGTTTCCCTCTTCAACTGAAACCTCTCTTAGTTTTTTATTAATTAAAGGATTTGATTCCTTGAAACAATTTATAACCTTTCTCAAATTTACCTCTCGATTAAATATCCTTTTAAATAATCTCTGGTCAATTGTTTTTCAACTTTCATTCGCATCTTATAATCTTCGAATGATTCACCCTCTAACCTTTTAGCTCCTTGTAACATATCACTTACTTTAAGTCTTGGGTCTTCATTGTTTGTCCTCATCTCTTTAGTTTGGACAGGATAAACAAAATGATTTACATTATCATTCATTTTTCACCTACCTTTTCTCGATATAGTTTAGCATCTGATTCATTCAGAGCTTTGAATTTAGTTCCATCTTTCAATGTGAAAGTCTTGTAGTTTGCCCATTGGGACTTTTTCTTTTTACTCATATAACCTCTATATGTTGTGATTAAGAAAATCTTTTTGTTTCTTTAACTCTTTTTTGAGTTTTTGTTTTTCCTTATATTTCTCAACTAAGATTTGGTCTTTACTACGCCTCTTAGTTTTCTTTTTAGGTTTAACCTTAGTAGGTTTCAATGTACCTTTTAACTTAGGTTGTTCTACACCCTTATGAAATACATTACCATCTTTATCAACGAACTCAGCCATCCAATGCCAACCTGCAGGACGACCTGTTGGTTTATAGGATTTAGTTTTCGCTTCCATTTCTTCTGGAAACATTTTGTACATCCTACTCATTAAGGCCTTATCACCNATAACNNNTGTAGCATCTGTACTAACATTCTTAACTGGTTCACCAGTTATTTTACAATCCATGTAAGGAACTCCATNAATNTAGTAACCGCCGTTGTCCTCAAATTTACTCATCATATATTCTCCTTTATTTAAGCTTCTCCAATAGAACCTGATTTAATACCCTCTAACATTAAGTATTGTATAAAATCATCTTCTACTTTACTTGATAGTTTTCTCATTTTCATTTCCATCTCTAAATCTATTTCAATCAATTCATTAATCAAATCAAAACACAACTCTGCCGCCTCACCTTTACATTTAGATTCTATCTTTTCTAATCTTTGTACTAACTTTCTAATGTTCATAATTACCTTTTAAATCTTGAGGGCAGGATAGGATTCGAACCTACGAACAATGGATTTGCAATCCACCCCATTAAACCACTCTGGCACCTGCCCGGCCCTTAGCCTGTACCACTCTTTGGTTTAACTTTCTATCTTGTACCTCAAGTATATGTTTACAATATTTCTTCTTAAATTTTCTACGATACATAAATGCTGGACAATCACATGCCCATTCAATTCGTGAAGGGTCAAAGCGAATATCGTATTTTTTACCCTTGATGGTGTAATGTTCCCAGCCGTAATCATCGACCACCACACCATCGAACACCTCAATAACATAATCTATCAAAGATTGTTCCATACCTTTAAATATTACCTACGACCATTAAAATGTAAAAAACTATAAATATCCAAAGGCAGGTGAGAAATTCACCTACCCTATAAAAGAATAATTTCCAATTATATCCCATAGTGTAACTCCGCTTTTGATTCTAACCACGATGCCTCATTCATCGTATCCCTATAATCATTCTCCAACTCGTCAATCAACTCTAATTGACCTTGTTTACCCATCCAATTCAACCTATGAAACTTACCAGCCAGTGTCATCTCAACAACCTTAACACCTTTAGTAACTGATGAAATAACATATTCCACCACTAACTCTCCCATAGATGTTTCTTTTTTAAATACTAATGTCATTAATTAGTTCTCCTTACTTTATTAAAAAATTCTTCTTTAGTAATACCAACTCTTCCATCAGTTTTCAAACCGAAAGAAAGATTTCTTTTCAACACTTTGTTAGCCAATA